>Ga0114997_10000131_pt1 | contig 53944 bp, 51 predicted proteins | sample ArcticOcean_MG_C_2_FD_87045 | JGI IMG/M metagenome (GOLD analysis project Ga0114997, IMG submission 87045) | Marine microbial communities from western Arctic Ocean - ArcticOcean_MG_CB4_136 | ecosystem: Environmental > Aquatic > Marine > Oceanic | place: Arctic Ocean: Canada Basin | collected... | reverse complement strand
ATATACCAGACACAGTAGGATATTCAGTTCCTGAAGAATTTACTGAAATAATTAAACATCTTATAAACAATGTTCCTAATATTGATAAAGCAATAATTTCTACACACTGCCATAACGATCTTGGCATAGCTGTTGCAAATTCTCTTGCTGGCATAACCGCTGGTGCCCGACAAATAGAATGTACAATTAATGGCCTAGGTGAACGTGCTGGTAACGCAGCTCTTGAAGAAGTTGTTATGGCCATCAAAACTCGGAATGACTTATTACCATTTACAACTAATATTAAAACTGAACTATTAAATAGAACATCAAAATTAGTTTCAGCTGTTACTGGCTTTCCAGTTCAATATAATAAAGCAATAGTTGGTAAAAATGCTTTTGCACATGAAGCGGGTATTCATCAAGATGGGATGTTAAAAAACTCTCAAACTTATGAAATAATGACACCTGAAAGTGTTGGAGTATCTGAGTCAAACCTTGTCATGGGAAAACACTCAGGAAGGCATGCTTTTAAACAAAAGATAATTGAATTAGGGTATGACATTGGTGATAATGCAATTGAGGAATCTTTTAATAATTTTAAAGCACTTGCAGATAAAAAAAAGAATGTTTATGACGAGGATATAATTGCAATCATTGATGACCAAGTTATCAGAGTAAATGATCACATAACTTTAAAAGACTTGTCTGTTATAGCTGGTACAAAAGGCCCTCAAACAGCTGAAGTTTCATTGTTAATTGATGAAAATGAACATTCTATTAAATCGGAAGGTGATGGTCCAGTAGATGCAATATTTAATGCGCTTACTGCTTTGATGCCGCATAAAGCTAAGCTATTACTGTATCAAGTTCATGCTGTGACTGAAGGAACTGATGCGCAGGCTGTAGTTTCTGTAAGACTGTCTGAAAATGAAAAAACAGTTGTTGGACAGGGAGCTGATACCGATACTTTGGTTGCGTCTGCCAAGGCATACATTAATGCATTAAATAAACTTATTGTAAAAAGAGAAAAAACTACTCCTTCTAAGCTAGGCAATATATCTTAGAAATAATTTAACTACGAAAGGTAACAAATGTTTAATAATTTAATAGGACTATGGTCATCAGATATGGCTATTGATTTAGGTACAGCAAACACACTCGTGTATGTAAAAAATAGAGGTATTGTGTTAAACGAGCCTTCAGTTGTTGCCGTCTTGCATGATAGAGGCAAAAGTAAAGTTATTGCAGTTGGCATGGAAGCAAAACAAATGCTTGGAAAAACCCCTGGCCACATACAAGCTATTCGACCAATGAAAGATGGGGTTATAGCAGATTTTGTTATTACTGAAGAAATGATAAAATATTTTATTAGAAAAGTTCATAACAGAAGAACATTTGCTAATCCGAGAGTTATAATATGTGTGCCGACTGGCTCAACCCCTGTTGAAAGAAGAGCTATTCACGATTCAGCTTTAGCAGCAGGAGCTAGAAAAGTATCTCTAATTGAAGAGCCAATGGCAGCAGCTATTGGGGCAGGCCTTCCTGTTAATGAGCCTCAGGGTTCAATGGTAGTTGACATCGGTGGCGGTACAACTGAAATTGCAGTCATTTCTCTTGGAGGTATTGTTTATTCACGCTCAGTTAGAATTGGTGGAGATACAATGGATACCGCAATTATTGCATTTATGCGAAAGAGATATAACTTACTAATAGGCGAATCTTCTGCTGAAGTTATTAAAAAAGAAGTTGGAATTGCGATCGCCCCAAAAGTAGGCGATGGTAAAACTATTGATATTAAAGGTCGAGATTTAGCATCGGGAGTTCCTAAAGAGATTGAATTAAATCAACCACAAATTGCAGAAGCCTTAGCCGAACCAATCCAACATATTGTTGATGCTGTTAAAGCGGCTTTAGAAGAAACACCTCCAGAATTATCTGCTGACTTAGTTGATATGGGTATCGTTTTAACAGGTGGCGGCGCACTGTTAGAAAAAATGGATGAGGCAATTAGGGATGCCACAGGACTTCCTGTAACTGTTGCTGATGAAGCTCTTAATTGTGTTGCGTTAGGCAGTGGCAAAGCTTTAGAAAGTGAAAGATCTTTTGAGCCAATTCTGTCTTCTGCTTATTAAATTAAGTGAGATCATTAGAGCATAATTCTTTTGGATTTATTAAGAATAATTATCTAAGAACTATAGGCATAGCTGTAGTTCTTGGAATTATCTCTCTGGCTCTAATATATATTGATTACACTAACAAGATTTATGCAACAAGCAGGGCTAATATTAGAGATGTAATATTGAGCACGTCATCTGTAATTGCTACACCAATAATTTTATTAGAAAACGGCTTGCTTACAGCAAGAAAAATAAATGGTCTATATAGAGATCTTCAAGAATATGATGATGAACAAGCTTTAATTAGCAGTACATTTCAGGAACTTTCAACTTTACGACTTAAAGTAGATAAATATGAATCTGATTTAAAAATAATCAAAGAAAATAAATTTGAAAGTATTTCCGTAGAGATTTTTGCAGATATCTCTAATCGTTATTTCTCCTCTATACTTCTTAAAGCTGGATCTAATCATGGCCTTAAAGAAAACAATATAATAGTTAGTTCTAATGGCCTAATTGGAAGAGTTAGCGAGGTAAGTCAAGATATATCACGAGGGATATTGTTGACTGACTTAAGCAGCAGAGTTCCCGTTTCTATTTCGGATAAAGACATACAAGGGATACTTATTGGACAAAATTTAAAAAAACTTAGAATATTTTATATTAGAGAATTATCTAAGATTAATATTAATGATTTGGTTATGACTTCTGGAAAAGGAGGAGTCTTTCCCTCAGGCTTATTAATTGGCAAGGTATCTAAAATTAATAATAAAGATAGTTTTGTGGAAATTGATATTTTTGAAGATCCTGGCAATTTATCAAAAGTAAGAATCATTAAATATGAATTGGTCAATAAAGCTGATGAAGATGCTTTTAAGTAATATTCTTACATATAAATTTTTTAGAGAAATATCTTTTCATTTTATATTGGCTTTCCTTATCTCAGCCAGTCTATTTCTTGAGATCAATAAGTATTTTGATTTTTTACTGGTGGCGAGTGTAACTGTTTATTTGCGCAATAAAATAAATTTTCCAATTTTTTATGTACTATCACTTTTTTTATGGGGCCTGTATGCGGATATATTAATAGGTTATCCAATAGGATACACAAGTTGTATTTTTTTATTTTTTTATATATTAAGTGAGTTTTGTTCGTTATTTGTAGAATCTAGAAACATTAAACCTAGATTTTATATTTTTACATTAGGATTGTTATTCTTTTTAATTACTGAATACTTAATCATAAAATTATCTTTTAAGGTTAATTTGTCTTTTGATATCATGCTAATTAAATATTTTTTAATATCATTAATTTTCTACCCTATGTGTAAAATATCTTTATTAATCGAGCCTTATAATGAAAAATAAAACTATCCATTCTTCATTTGACATAGCAAATTCAGAAAAGTTAATAAGCAGAAGAGCAACATTATTAGCTATTGCTCAAACAGCACTGTTTGGAGTTCTTGGCTCTAGACTTGCATATTTACAACTATATAAACATGATGAATATAAGTCTCTTTCTGATGATAATAGGACTACCCATAGATTAATAGAGCCTGCTAGAGGAAGTATCCTGGATTTAACAGGAAATCTTGTTGCAATGAATACTGAAAACTATCAGGCGCTCGTTGTCTTAGAGGAAACAGGAGATGTTCATAAGGCTTTAATTGCTTTCAATTCAATCTTACCTGAAAAGAAACTTGAAATTAAAAAAATTATCGACCTTTCTAAAAAATTTTCTAAATTTAAGCCTATTAAATTAATTGAGAATCTGACTTGGGACGAATTTTCAAAACTAAATGCAAATGTCTATAATTTAATGGGCATATACCCCAATGTTGATTTTAAAAGGTACTACCCAAAAAATGAAAGCTTAGCTCACTTAGTAGGCTATGTTGCAAGTCTAAATAAAGAAGAGTCATATAATAATCCATTTTCTAAATTAACCAATGCAAAATCTGGTAAAGTTGGAATAGAAAAATCTATGAACTCTAACCTTAGGGGTATCATTGGTAATAAGAGACTAGAAATTAATGCATTTGGAAGAGAGATTAGAGAACTAAACAGAGTTGATAGCAAAAAAGGAGAAGATGTTCAGCTAACAATTGATTCTGATCTCCAAGATTTTTGCTACAAACAATTAAATGGTTTAAGTGGAGCAGTAACGGTAGTTAATATTCATTCAGGAGACTATTTAGCACTTGTATCAGCACCTGCATTTGATCCAAATAAATTTTATAATGGTATTTCTCATAGTGATTGGAACTTATTAACTAGCAATATTTATAAGCCATTAATTAATAAGGCAATATCTAATTATTATCCACCTGGGTCGACAATTAAGCCTTTTGTGGCGCTAGCGGCATTAGAGGCGGGGTTTGATTTAAATAAGAGAATACAATGTGACGGTAGTTATGAAATTAAGGATGCCTCCATGGAGACAGGAATTAAATCTTTTTATTGCTGGAAAAATAATGGTCATGGTCTTATGAACATGAAAGATGCCATCCAAAGATCCTGTGATGTTTATTTTTATACTATAGCAAGAGAAATAGGGATTGATAAGATAGCCGAAGTTTGTAGACGTTTTGGACTAGGAAAAAAAGTTTTCACAGATTTTGAAGAAGAGTTATCAGGTACAGTACCTGATAAAAAATGGAAGAAGGACGTCTTGGGTGAGAGTTGGATGATAGGAGAATCATTGGTTGCTGGAATAGGACAAGGATATTTTCTAACAACCCCAGCACAACTTTCTTTTGCTACCGCACAATTAGTTAATGGTGGAAAAAAATTAAATGCCAATATTATCTATAAAGGAACTAATTTAATTCAAAAAAATTTATCGACTCAATTATTAGCTAATGAAAATCATCTTTCTTTTATTAAGGATTGCCTATACTCAGCAACTAATATTCCTGGTGGCACAGCATATGGATCTAGAATTAAAGGTAAATATGAATTTGCAGGAAAAACAGGAACATCTCAAGTAAGAAGAATCACCATAAAGGAGAGAGAAGAAGGTATTATTAAAAATAAAGACTTAGATTGGGAACAAAGAGATCATGGAGTATTTATTGGCTATGGTCCAATTGAAAAACCTAAGTATTCAATTTCAGTTCTCATTGAACATGGTGGAAGTGGCTCAAGTGTGGCAGCACCTATTGCAAAAAATGTTATGAATTTTATTTTTAACAATAAATTAGATGTAAAAAGAATGTTTAAGTCAGATGCGTAGTTTTTATCAGATTAAAACTTCATTAAGTATAATTGATCGTATAAAAGAAATAAATTATCTTTTAGTATTTTTGTTACTAATTATCTTTTCTTTTGGCCTGCTATCTCTTTACAGTGTTGCGGAAGGAAATTTTGAACCTTGGGCAAAGAACCATTTAATTAGATTTTTTATTAGTGCAGCAATATTTTTAATAATTAGCTTAATGAATATTAAGTTAATTCTTAAATTAGCTTACCCATTATTTTTCCTAAATATTTTAGCTTTAATTCTTATTCTTTTCATAGGAACTGAAACTTATGGTGCAACACGATGGATCAGAATTGCAGGTATAAGTCTGCAGCCCTCAGAATTTATTAAGGTTTCATTAATCTTATGTTTAGCTAAATACTATCATTCAATTTCATTTATAGATGTCAGTAAAATTTCAAGAATGATTATTCCAGCAATTATTACAATCATACCTATTGGACTAGTAGTTGTTCAGCCAGATCTTGGAACATCTATAATAATTTGCATAGGGGCAGGATCAATATTTTGGATTGTAGGTGTTAATTATAAATATTTTATAGCTGCTTTTGTGGTTGCCTGTGCCTCAATTCCAATAGGATGGCAATATTTACATCAATATCAAAAAGAAAGAGTCTATACCTTTTTTAACCCAGAAAGAGATCCTCTGGGTAATGGGTATCATATTATGCAATCTAAAATTGCGTTAGGTTCAGGTGGTTTTTCTGGCAAAGGTTATTTAGATGGAACACAAAGTCATCTTAATTTCTTACCAGAAATGCATACAGATTTTATTTTCACAATGTATGGAGAAGAGTTTGGCTTTATAGGAACAATATTTTTATTATTTATTTATTTATCTATAATTTTTGTATCAATTAATATCGCCAATAAATCTCGAAGTAACTTTAGTAAATTTATGTCATCTGGGTTAATTTTTCTATTTTTTATCCATATCTTTATCAATATAGGTATGGTGATGGGTATTTTACCAGTAGTGGGAGTGCCACTACCATTAATATCTTATGGTGGCAGCTCCATGTTAGCAACTATGATTAGTTTTGGCTTAATTATGAACTGTTATATTAATAGAGATGTTATTTTGGCAAAAGAAGGTTTTATTGATTAGGAAAGTAATCCTCACAATTACCCTCTCGATAAACATCTGTTGTTGCGCAATGCAAGGCTCCACCAAAAGGGTATGCATCTCTAAATGGAACTGGTATCACTTCAAATCCAAGCTTGTCAATTTGTTCACATTGATACACTTCAGTTTCTTCAACGCAAACTGTTTTAGGGTCTACAACAAGAACATTCATACTTAGCCAAATACTAGAATAACATAATGGTGGAGGTTGATTATGAGCAGGTTGTGCGGCATCAATAATTTCCCAATCATTTTTTTTAAAGATCTTTCGCTGCTCTTCAGGTAGCTGTCTTGTTGGGTTATTAATGATTAAGCCTGGACGAAGAGGTGTAAAAGTTGCATCGATATGAATTGGATAAGGATCACCTGGAAAATTTAAAGTATGTATTCTATGGTTAGGAAAATGTCTTCGCAACCAGTCACTACCCTTTAGGTTTGTGGTAAAGCCATGCTGCACAAAAAGATCCTTGCCCAGTCTAAGAATATCAGCAGCATCAAATAAGATCTCCTTTTCAGTAGTTACAAACCTTTTATCTGCAACCATCTTCAATCTTTCTTCAATTGTTATATTCTTACTTAAATAATTTTCTCTATATGATTCATCTGTTAATCTTGGTTTGGGAGCTGATTCAAATTTCATATTAGGATCCTCATTAAAATATTTTTCTAATAAAGGTCTGTAACAAAGATATTCAAACCATCTCGATCTATAGGACATTGTAGCCTCTAACATTTCATTACCTAAAGTTAGAATTACATCTCTTGGAGGCATACATCCAAACATTGATCCATTTTCCCAGTCTGGCGTAGATATTTTTTGATTAAACTCTAAAGGTGTAGGCCTATCAACCCTTATGCCTCTTGACTCAAGTATTTTAGCTAGATTATCCAATTGAATATTTGCCTTTATAATAGATTCTTCTGACCGTGGACCATCCATACCTGTCATATCACTATCTTCAGGAATTTTTGCATCTGTTGCAGGTTCTGCTGGAGGGATACAACAATTGTCAGCCCTACCAACAATAACATGTTTTAATGGATCCCACTCGTTCCAAGAGTTTACTATTTTAGTCATAGAAAATTTTATTTTTTAATTCTTAATTGATTATTATTTAACTTGAATTCAATATAAATTGAAAGTAATAGTCAAGGTAATTTAGGAAAAGCTTTGAAAAATAATCTATTTCATTACGATGTAATAATTGTTGGCTTAGGTCCGATAGGACAGTTTATAGCAAACTTATTTAACAAATCTTCTTTAAAAATCGCAATAATTGAAAAGCTAGATAAAATCTATTCTAAATCTAGTGCGGTTGTTCTTGATGATGAAATTATGCGAGCAATATCTAACCTGAGTATATATAATGAATTTAAAGATAAAATAAGTATTCCAAAGTCTATTGATTTTGAATTTCCTGATGGGAAAGTTATTCAAAGTAGTTTAGTCAAAAAAACCTCAAACGGCTTTGCAACAATTAGCACATTTTATCAGCCTGACTTAGAAAAACTTTTAACTGATAGTTTGAAAAAAAGTAAGAATGTAGATGTGTTTTATCAATGTGAGCTTATTGATTTTAACGAATCAAACAAAAAAATACTGCTTACATATAAAGATCTTAATTCAAAAGAAACTGAAATTCTATCAGGCAAGTTTTTACTTGCATGTGATGGCATAGATAGTTCTATAAAATCAAAATTAAAAATTCCAGATATTGATATGCAATACAGTAAAGATTGGCTTATTGTTGATGTAATTTTAAACAAGGGAGTGGCTTTAGATAAAGCTGTTCGTCAAATTTGTGATTCAGTCAGACCAACAGTATCTATTCATATGCCGGCAAATCGTCACAGATTTGAGTTTCAGCTTTTAGCAGGAGAAATTTCAAAAAATATGCAAAGCGTCGAATCTGCAACTAGCCTCTTGTCTACTTGGCTAAAACCAAATGAATTTAGCATAGATCAAATTGATATTTATAAATCTAGAGCTAAAAGAGTCAGCGAATGGAAGCGTGGTAATGTAATTCTTCTTGGTGATTCTGCTCACCAGGTGCCGCCTTATGCAGCCCAAGGAATAAACTCAGGAATAAGAGATGCCATAAACCTTTTTTGGAAGTTAAATCTAGTTTTAAAAGGATCTGTGCATAATAGTGTGCTTGAATCATATCAAATCGAGAGAGAGATTCACCTGGTGGAAACGATTAAATCTTCAATAGCCCTCGGCCAGTTAATTGATTCTATATCAGTAGCTTATAAAAAGAAAACCCCACTTAAAGACGCTGTTGCACCAGAAGCCAGAGACCAAGCCTATGGAGGAAGAAAGGCAAATCCTTCAAAAGAGACTAATCCAGGTATTTTTTATAATTCATTACAACATAAATTTACTGGTATACTTTTACCAAGGTTTGATTTGACAGATGGTGATGGCGTAAGGTTTTCCGTAGACAGTATCATCGATTATTGCCTAACAATTATAAGTAATGGGAATATAGGGAGTGAACTATCTACTGAATCAATGAAGGCATACAAATCCCTTGGAGCAAAATTCATCGATATTTCTAAATATTCCTATAAAAATTCTGAATTTAGTGAAATAATTTCTTGTGGCTCCTTAATAGTAAGGCCAGATTTATATATATTTGGTGTAACTGATAAGGATAGTAATTTACAAGATTTATCAGATCAATTATTTAAATTTTTAGCCATTAGTTAATTTTTAAACAAATAAATTAATCGAATCAAATCTATTTTACCCACTTTTTATAACTAAAAATTATGTGGTAATTATATCACTACTTTTTATAAAACCATAATAAGCTATTATAATCAGTATCTTAAAAACTATTAGATTCTTGGCATCTACATGTAGGGAGGTTAATCTCATGCTAACACAAAATGTTGTGCCATGTGATTAATCACAATAACGAGAGGAATAAAATATGATAGATAATGCAAAAAGAATGATTGCTGGACTTACTTCGCTAGGAATAGCTTTATTAGGTCTTGGAATTATAGCGTCACTTTTAAGCCCAACTGGAAGAATTCCATGGTTAGGTGACATCTCTGGCAATATTGTTGGTCTAATTAATAGCTTGGGTAGTCAAGGTATTGTTGGACTTGTTGCCTTAGGAGTAATTCTTTATTTATTTAAAGAATAGCACTGTCCTTTCTAGTCCCTAGGCTTTAAGCTTAGGGACTATTAATTATCAAAAGAAAGAATTATTGCATGTTAACGAAAATTAAGATGATTTTACGGGAAATAATAGATTTTGGTCTTTTATTAATAGCTATTGCAATAATTTTAGAGGTCTTATTTGGACCTTCATCACCATTTTTAGGTCAAAATATTATAGGTAATCTTGTTAACTTAGTTAAAGATTTAGGTGACGCTGGCGTAGTGGGGCTTATTTCTATAGCAATTATAATCTATCTTTGGAATAGATTAAAAAAAGACTGATTTATTAAGAGTTTATTAAAAATACACTTGCTCATAAGCCATTTTTAAAGATAGGCTGTCTATATTATATAATATGGAGGTTAACCGTGAGAATATTTAAATTTTTTACAACACTATTAATTACCTTATCTTTATCTTCTTTTGCATTAGCAGGAGACTGGTCAAAAATAAGAATTGGAACAGAAGGGGCATACGAGCCTTGGAACTATACAAATGCAGCTGGCGAATTAGTTGGCGCTGAAATTGATCTTGCTCGAGATTTATGTGCAAGAATGAATGCAGATTGTGAATTCGTACAACAGGATTGGGATGGAATTATTCCAGCTTTAACTAATGGTAAGTATGATGCAATCATGGCTGGCATGTCGATTACTGAAGAGAGAATGAAAACTATCAGCTTTTCTTCAGCCTATATGACTGAGCCTGCTAGAATGTCTACAGTCAAAGGCTCACCATTAACTACATTATCTACTGCTAAAAATTTGAACTTAGATGATGATAGTGGTGCTACTAAAGGCACTATTGGAACGTTAAACGCAGCTCTTAAAGGGTTAAGAATTGGTGTTACAGCGGCTACAATTCACGAGGACTTTGCTAACACTCACTTAAGCAGTGCAGAACTTAAAATTTATCCAACTCAAGATGAAATGAATTTAGATTTATCTGCTGGTAGAATTGATGCTGCATTAAGTGACATCGGTACTATAGAAGCTTATATGGGCACACCATCTGGTGCAAACGTTGCATTCTTTGGTCCAAACATATTTGGTGGATTACTAGGTGAAGGTGTGGGAGCTGGTATCAGACAAGAAGATTCAGATCTAAAAGCTATGTTTGATAAAGCTATAGCTGAAGCTGCTGCTGATGGAACTATTGGTAGAATTTCTACTCAGTATTTTGGTAAAGATTTGGCTCCGTAATATTTAATCATTAAAAAAGATCAAAAACGGCTGTAATATATTGCAGCCGTTTTTTTTTAACCTATTATTAAAAATATGATGGAACTTCTAGCGTTTGGAGATACTGGTTGGGGTGACGAACTTCTTATAAGTGCTGTTATGACTATATTGGTTAGCACTTCATCGCTTTTTCTCGGTCTAATTATAGGTACAATTTTCGCAAGCTTTAAGCTTTCAAGTTCATACATATTAAAGTTTATTGCTGAAACTTATACAACTGTCATCAGAGGTGTTCCAGAATTGCTGGTTATATACCTTTTATTTTTTGGTGGTAGTAGTGCCCTAATGTACGTTGCAAGCATATTTGGACATAATGGGTACTTAGAACTAAGTCCCTTTACAATTGGGACCATTGCTGTTGGTGCAATTTCTGGAGCATATTCTACAGAGGTTATAAGAGGAGCTATTCTTGCAGTACCGAAAGGTCAATTTGAAGCAGCAAACACGTTAGGTATGAGTAAATATAGTATGTTTTTTAAAATAATCTTTCCACAAGTAGCAAGAATAGCCTTACCAGGCATAGGTAATGTTTGGCAGGTAACATTAAAAGACACCGCCTTAATAAGTGTTACAGGTTTAGTAGAAATTATGCGGCAATCTAGAGTTGCGGCTGGCTCTACTCATGAACCATTTATATTTTATGCAGTTGCAATTGTTTTATATTTAATAATTACATCTTTTTCATCCAAGCTTTTCAATCGAGCCGAAAGTCGTTTTTCCAAAGGCTTTGTTAGAGAGGATATCTAAATGAGATTTGAATTAATGTATGAATCATTCTTTAAAATTATTAAAGGCATCCCTCTTACTTTAGAAGTTGTATTTCTATCTACTATTCTTGGTCTTTTTTTTGCAATAATTGTTGCTCTTATGCGTGTTTCAAAAAATAAATTTATTAGTAATCCTGCATACTATTTTATTTATGGAATAAGAGGCACACCATTACTTCTTCAACTTTATTTTATTTATTATGGTATTGGCCAGTTTTCAGTAGTACGTGAAAGTTTCTTATGGGTGCTTTTTAAAGAGCCTTACTTTTGTGGAATCTTAACATTAACTTTAAGCACCGCTGCTTATTCAGCTGAAATTATTAGAGGCGGTATGCAGTCAGTTGGACCGGGCTATATTGAGGCGGGAAGTTCTCTAGGAATGAGTAAAATGCTTAGATTGAGAAAAATCATATTACCCATAACAATCAGGCAGGCATTACCTGCCTATGGCAATGAAATAATACTTATGGTTAAGGCAAGTTCTTTAATTAGTATTGTCACACTTATGGAAATTACAGGTATTGCTAGGACCATAATTTCAAAAACCTATGCTCCAGTTGAGATATTCATTGTTGCAGGTTCAATATATTTACTAATTAACTTTATTGTGACAAGGTTAATAAAGTTTGCTGAAAATAGATTAAATCAAGGGCAAGCTTAAATATATTGGAAAATTTATGAATTATTTTAATGATAAGGTTGTTTGGATCACAGGTGCCTCATCGGGAATAGGCAAGGAACTTGCAATACAGCTATCTAAATTCGGAGCTATACTAGTTTTAACAGCTAGACGTGAAAAAGAATTAGCTGAAGTTAAAGCTCTATGTGCCAACGCAACTGTACATGTATTTCCATATGATTTAGAGAATCTAAATGACATTCCTAAATTGTATAATGATGTTATCAAAGAGACTGGAGCTATTGACATCCTAATAAATAATGCAGGAATTTCTGCCTGGTCTTCAGTAAATGAAACCAATCTTGATGTTTATAAAAGAGTTATTAATTTAGATTACTTATCAGTAGTCGCTTTAACAAAATCTGTACTACCTGATATGATTAGAAAAAAATCAGGACAAATTGTTACGAACACTAGTCTATTAGGAAAACTTTCAACTAAAAAAAGATCTGTTTATGCCGGAGCTAAGCATGCACTTCATGGATTTATTGATGCATTAAGAGCAGAGGTATATGAATATAACATTAAAGTAAATACAGTCGCACCAGGCTTTGTAAATACCGATGTTGGAATCAAGGCCTTAACAGAAGATGGTAACTCTTATGGTAAAAATGATAGAGGGCATGAAAGTAAAGGCATGAAAGTAGAGAGGGCCGCTCAACTAATTATTAATGCTATTATCAAAAATAAGAGAGAGGTGTTGGTTATACCTAAATTTTCACTACTTATGATAGCTTCGCTGTTAAGTAGATTTGCCCCTAGTATAAGTGCAATACTGGCAAGAAATTATGATGAAGATAAGCAGTAATCTTATTTTTTTAGATCGTCAGTAAGGAATTTCATACTATCTATCCCCCAATACATCTCATTATTTAAATAAAATGTTGGAACTCCAAAAGCTCCATTATCAATTGCAAATTGTGTACTTTGTTTTAGTTCGTCTTTAATTTCATCACTCATAATACCCTCAGCAAAGTCATTACCATCAATACCAGATTCAATTGCAACCTCTGATAGAATTATTTGATCATTAAGATTAAGGCCTTTAACCCAAATAGCATCAAACATTTTTTCTGTATAGACATCTAGCAGATTCATTTTTTTTGCAACATGTGCACCACGCATATGTGGAACAGTTATAATAGGGAAGTATGGATTCATCTTAATTTTAACAGCCAGTTTCTCTGACCATCTAGCCATATCTTTAGCTAAATATGCAAATTTTTTAGGAATCATTAATGGAGCTCTATTTTCAGTAGATTTAAATATACCACCCACAAGAACAGGCTTTAAATCAATATTTGCACCAATTTCAGTAATTGAGTTTAAGTTTTTATAGGCTAAATAAGAATAGGGACTGCCAAAATCAAAGCAAAAAGTAACAGTTTGTGTCATATTTATTTGTTATAGTTTCAAATGGAAGTATACATTATTTCAGTGAGTAGTAAATGAAGATAGTAATAATAACAGGAGAAGAATCTGGCGATGAACTTGGTGCGTCTTTAGTAGATGCGCTGAAACAATCATCTATAGGTGAATTTGAGTTATATGGAATAGGTGGCTCATTGTTACTAAAAAGAGGGATTAATAACTTTCATAATATTTCTGAGATTAATGTAATGGGTATTGTTGAAGTTGTGCCTAAAATTTTAAAAATAAAAAAAATTATAAATAATGTAACTAAGCAAGTAGCAGAACTTAAGCCGGATATTGTTATTACTATTGATAGTCCAGATTTTACGCTTAGAGTTGCTAACAAAATAAAATCAATCAATCCATCAATCAAAATTATACATTATGTAGCTCCATCTATATGGGGCTGGAGACCCAAGCGAGTTTTTACTGTTAAATCTGCAGTCAACCATTTATTAACTATCTTGCCATTTGAAAAAAAATTATTTGAAAAAGAAGGTATCGCAACAAGTTTTGTAGGACACCCAATTACACATAAAAAAAAGCCTGATATAACTTTTAATCAATTTAATGAAAAATACTTGTCAGGCAATACAAAACCAATTTTACTAATCTTACCTGGAAGTCGAAAACCAGAGATTGATAAGTTGTTAAATATTTATTTAAAGGCAATTGAGAGTTTTAATTTTTATAAAGATTTTTCAATTGTACTTCCAATTAAAAAATCTTTATCTAAATATATTGAACAATTAATTATTGGTAAGAATATTAATTTTAAAATAACAATACTAGATGATGAGGAGGCTAAGTATGAGTCTTTTGTAGTCGCAGATTATGCTATAGCTACCTCTGGTACTGTAGCTTTGGAGCTTTCGTACTTTAATATAGCATACCTTGTTGCTTATAAATTCAATTTTTTAAGCTATGTCATCATTAAAATGCTGGCTCAGGCAAAATTTGCCAACTTAATTAACATCATTAATGACAAAAAAGTTATTCCTGAATTAATTCAGTCAGAATGTAGCATAAATAATATTGGGCAAACATTAGAGAAAATTATTAATGATAATAAATATAAAAATAATATTCTTAATGCATCAGCTAATGCTATAAAACAATTAAGATCTACTGCGGCACCATCAGATCTCGCGGCTGATGAAGTAATTAGATTAATTAAAAATGATTAGTGAAAATTATAAAAAAATTGAAGCGAAAGCTTTTTGGTACTTAGAAAAGTATGCTTCTAGCTCAAAAAATCTTAAGGAGTATTTAAAGAGGAAAGTTAGAGATACTGATCTAAATCAAGATAGTGAAATTATTATTAATCAAATTATTTTAAATTTAGAAAAGCAAAATATCCTTAATGACAATCTATTTTCAGAAAGTAAAGCAAAGAATTTTATTCACAAAGGATGGTCAATTTCAAAAATTAAATTTAAATTAAAACAACTTGGAATTGATAATGAGATTATAGATAGCAGTATTGATACCTTAAAATCAGAAGAACCGAACCTTGAATTAATTGCTGCATCTAAGTTAGTTAAAAAAAAATCATTAGGTGTGTATAGAAAAAAAACTCTAGATGATAAATTAATGAATAGAGAGTTTGGAGTTCTAGCTCGAGCTGGATTTAATTACGCTTTGTCAAAAAAAATTCTAAAAGAACTAACTCTTGAAGAAATTGAGAATATCATAAACAATCATTAATAGAAAAAATATATATTTAAGATTAATTTATTAGTAAGGAAAAAAAAATGAAAGATAAAGTAGTAATAATTACAGGCGCGGCAAGAGGCTTAGGTCAAAAATATTGTATTGAATTTGCAAAAGCTGGAGCACATATAGTCGCTGCAGACATAGCTTCATGTAACGAGACAGAAAAACTTGTTAAAAATGTTGGAGGTGAATGTTTGAATCTTGAATTGGATGTAACTGATTTTGATAGCTGCTTAAATCTAGCATCTAAAACTTTAGAAAAATTCAATAAGATTGATGTCCTAGTTAATAATGCTGCTTTATATGGAACCTTAAAAAGTAGCAGATTTGAAGATATAGAGAGTGATCAATGGGATAAGGCAATGAACGTCAATGTTAAGGGTGTCTGGAATTGCTGTAGAGCTGTAGTACCTTCAATGAGAACACAAAAAAGTGGATCTATAATTAACATTGCATCATTGGCTGCCATATACGGAATGCCTTATGCTGCAGACTATGCCTCTTCTAAAGCGGCTGTGCTTGGCTTAACTAGAGTTATAGCAAGAGAGGTAGGTAAAGATGGAATTAGGGTAAATTCAGTTGCACCTTCAATGGTAAGGACGGATTCTGCTGCAGAATTTCTTGGTGAGAAAGCGGATAGAGCATTCGATGTTATTGCTAAAGGACAAATACTTCAAAAAACTTTAGAGGTAGATGATATTTATGGCACCATTCTCTATCTAGCAGGTAATCAGAGTAAATTTGTTACAGGCCAGACATTGATGGTAGATGGTGGGAGTGTTCTACTTTAAATAAATAGAATAGTAGCTAAAAAACAAAAGAGATAGACAATGCAATTAGAAATTAAGCTAAATTTATAACTTAATTTTCATTACTTAAATCTTCTGCATCCGGATAAAGCTCCATAATTGCAGGCGATGATCTACTTGTAACAAAGACAGCACTTCGCTGTTCATTCAAAGGAACAGAGTCTCTTACTGATATCCTATACAATGCATATATCCCAATTAAAGTATGGATGATAAATAAGTAAATCCAAAACCCATTAGAGCCTAAAAAATTCATAAATAACCCAGCTATGATTGGACCAATAGTTAAGCCAATACCAGCAACAAACAATAGACCACCACTAGCAGCAATCATTTCAGATTTTGAAAGAAAATCATTAGTATGTGCTATTGCAAGAGAATAAAGAGGGACTGTTAATCCGCCAAAAATAAATGCTATAATTAACAATAAATTAAAATCTGCACTAAAAATTAAAGCAAGCACACTTAATAAAGATGCGGTGAATGAGACTATGGTAAGAACAAGTCTTCTATCATATATATCTGACAAATATCCAATTATGTACTGAAAAATTGCACCTCCGCTAATAAAGCTAAACATAAAGAATGAAGTCTGAGATACACTTAAACCGCTCATAAGAGTGTAAACAGAACCAACTCCCCAAAGTGCTCCATGTGCTGTTCCAACAGCTATAGAAGAAACAACACCTAATGGAGATGCCTTGTACAATTGTCTGATAGATAAAATTTCTGTTATTGAATAATCAGGTTGCTTTCCAACTGTAATCAGAATTGGAACCAGGGACATTGAAATAAGAATTGAAACAAGCATAAAAAGAGTAGTGTCATTCGGGTCTGCAAAGTTTAAAAATAATTGACCAATAGCATTACCACCCATACTAATAATCATATAGATTGACAAAGCTTGTCCTCTGCTTTCATTTTCAGATTGGTCATTAATCCAGCTTTCTGCAACACAATACATTCCAACAAAACAAAATCCAGTTGCAAACCTCATTAAAAACCAGCTAATTAATGAAAAATGTAAAGTATGAAGAAGGATTGCTATAGATGCAATTGATGCTAGGGAAGCAAAAACTCTAACATGACCAACTTTTTGTATTCGCTCAGGAATAATAATTGCTCCCAACATAAATCCAGCATAGTATCCAGTCATTATTATACCGACTATGAATGGTGAGTAACCTTCTGTAGATGCACGCACACCAATCAAAGTTCCCTGCAAACCATTGGCAAGAAATATCATAGCTATACCAAAGAACAGCGCCCAGCTTGATTTTAATAGTGTAAACATTTATTATTTTAAGAGTTAATTTTTAGAATTATCTTATGCCTATCTTAAGTTAAATTCTTATGTTTCAGTTAAACCTTATCAAACTAATATTCAAGATATTTTTCTTAAGTAGCTACAATAACATAATCATCTAAGGCATATTAAGCTTAAGAGAACTAAAGATTAATACAACGCAGATTTTCTTTGTCTAATTCTAATTTTATAAACGCAAGCTAAGACTATATTTGAGGTAATTGAATAAGCTAAAAAACCTTGTATCTACTAGTTTTTTATTTGTTTTATTTATATTTTATTGTCATTGAAGCTATTTCAATATAAATGACATAATCATGTTTAATAAAAGAATATCCATAGAGCAAGTTGAAGAGAGCAATGAACTAGCACCTAAATTTGATGAAAAGGGGTTAATTGTTGTGACAACAGTTGATGCTTCTACAGGCGAGGTACTTATGACTGGCTACATGAACCAAGAAGCTCTAGAAAAAACTATAAAAACCAGGGAATCACACTATTTTAGTAGAAGTCATCAAGCTATATGGCACAAAGGTGCTACCAGTGGATACACTCAGAAAGTATTAGAAATTTTAATAGACGATGACCAAGATGCCCTATTTATGAAGGTAGAAATTGGTGAAAATGGGGCAAGTTGTCATGTTGGCTATAAGTCTTGTTTTTATCGCAAAATTAAATTAGAAGATAACCAGAATAAAGCTGAGTTAGAAAGTTTGGGGCATAAAAAAGTATTTGATCCAAACAAGGTTTACGGAGACGCACCTAACCCAACAAAATTATAAGGATAAGATTATGGCAGTTCCAAAAAGTAAGATTTCAAATTCACGTAGAGGTATGAGAAGAGCTCATCAAAGTCTTTCAAATGCTAAAATTGTTGAAGACAAAGAATCAGGTGAAATGAGATTATCGCACAATGTAGATATGACTACAGGAATGTATAACGGTAAGAAAATATTTACACCCAAAGCTGAAAAGTAAGCTTTAGCCCCAACACATTTTTTCTGCTAACCTTATAAAACCTTCATCATACTTAATTCCATTTAATTGGTCTTGTTTTAAGAAGCATGGGCCATCTAGATCTATGTAGTCGGCATATTCATATAAAGTTAAGGCAGGTAACATTGAGAGAGAAGAGCCTACCATACAACCAATCATCACGCCTTTCTGAAGCTCTTTAGCTTTCTTAGCAATTTTTAATGCCTCAGTTAATCCTCCAGTTTTATCAAGCTTAATGTTTATATATTGGTATTTTTTAAAAATATCCTCCAGGTCATCGTAGCTATGAAAGGATTCATCTGCACATAAGGGAATAGGACTTTTAAAGTATAATAGGTCTTTATCTGCATCCGAGGATATAGGTTGCTCCATTAGAGATACATTCATACTTACAAGAAAGTCAGATAGCTTATCAAGAGATTGAACGGACAAACCTTCATTTGCATCTAAAATAATTTTTGGATTTGGTGCAGCATCTCTTATCGACATCATTGAATCATGTAAGTCTTTTTCATTTACTTTAATTTTTAATATAGGGTAGTTTTCATGAGATTTAGCATCTAGAGCCATTGCTTTAGGAGTATCTAGAACAATTGTATAGCAGGTTTTAATTGTTTGAGGTTTAGGAATTTCCATAAAACTCCAAATGTTTTTATTGTTTTTTTTACACTCAAGATCCCACAAGGCACAATCTATAGCATTTCGTGCCGCACCAGGTTCAATAAACTTATGTAAATTATGAAGGCCAATTATTTCTTCTTGTATTCCTTTTTTGATTCCTTCTAATTGTTTAATAACAGTATCAGTATTTTCTTGGTATCTACTATAGGGAACGCATTCGCCTCGACCATAAAAGTCATTATGCCGAAGATTTACTTCAACAGTAACAGCTTCAGTTTTTGAGCCTCTAGAGATATTAAAAGGCTTATTTAGGGGCCAGGTTTTTTCTTTAAAGATTAAATCCATTACTTAATATTTTTTAATGTACTAATAATTTCAGCTAGATCATCTTTAAGCGGATCTACACAAGGTAAATTATATTTAGCAGAAATTTCATCTTTAAGTTTTTTTGGATCAGTAGACATAACCGAAGTATTTAATGCAATTCCAGCACAATGGATGTTTGGATTAGTAAGTCGTCCAAGCCTAATATTCTCTTCTATACATAAATCTAAAGATGGTAACAAAGTCTCAACTCCACGCATTTTAGTTCTTGTGGGTTCATGACATAGAATAAAAGCATCAGGCTGACTACCGTGTAGCAACCCCAAAGAAACACCTGCAAAAGAAGGGTGAAACAAAGATCCCTGACCTTCAATAATATCCCAATGATCATTTTTATTGTCTGGTGTGAGCCATTCAACTGCTCCAGAGATAAAGTCTGAGATAATTGCATCAACTGCTATGCCCTTTTCTGCAATTAATACGCCGGTTTGACCAGTAGCTTTAAATTCAGCATCAATTCCCTCAGCTCGCATAGCTTTTTCAATAGCAAGAGCAGTATATTTTTTTCCAACTGAACAATCAGTTCCTACAGTTAGTAGTCTTTTTCCACTACGTTTTGTACCTTTTCCAGTAGGAAAAGTTTTATCATTAAATCTAAGGTCAAATAAATCTATATTATTTTTTATTGCAGCTTTATTAATTTCAGGAATAGAGCTTAGGCGTACATGCATACCACTTGCAATATTTAGACCTGAATCAATAGCCTCAACAATAGTTTGCTTCCACCTTTCTGACAGTACTCCGCCAGCATTCACAATCCCAATAACCATAGTTTTAATGCCATGTTCTGCAGCTTCTGTAAAATTATAAGAAGGTAGATTTAGATGGACCTTAGCCTCTTTATAAACATATTGACCCTTACACCAATTTGGCCGCCATTCGTAGATGCCTGCTGCAGTTTTAATAGCAAGCTCATCCTTAGCTTCTCCAATAAATAATAAGTATGGTTTTGGTATCATATTATAACTCTGTTAATAAATGGCAAATATACTGTTAGTAACTTGTTCATATCTATGTTTATAAATAAAAGTATTTAATTATTAGTATTTTAAACGTTTTTTTACAATTAATTTGATGTGTCGCATTTTTTATGCGTGGGGTTCGACCGGCCCTAGAAAAAGCGTTGGAGTATGTATTACTACTTACTTTGACGCTTTTTTGCAATAATACAGACATCAAAAATTATTTAATTGATCTTATAGTAAATATCATTAAATAAATACTCAAACAAAATTATATGACCACCATTAAATACATAGAACACAATGGAAAAGAACACCTAGTAGATGTTTCCAATGGCCTAACAGTAATGGAAGGTGCCATTAAGAATAAGGTGCCTGGAATTGATGCAGATTGTGGTGGAGCGTGCGCTTGCGCAACTTGTCATGTTTATGTAAGTAATGACTGGGTTGAAAAATTATCCTCAAAAGAAGACAGCGAAGAAGATATGTTAGATTTTGCCTTTGAGGTAAAAAAAAATAGCAGACTAAGTTGTCAAATTACAGTAAGCGATGAGCTTGAAGGTTTGGTGATTAATTTACCTGAAAAACAATTTTAGCTTTCGTTATACTCAATACAGCCTAAAGAATTTTGAACATCTTTCAAAGCTTGTAAATTTTCTCCATTGCCAACAAACAAACGAATTAATACGTAGCCACTATTAGAAGGTGAGACAACTACTATTCCACTCTCAACTTTTTTAGGCTCTGAATTAACTCCAACTAAATATATTTTAATATTATTTTCTGCAATATCGTGGTCATTTAAAGTTACATAATTATCTGTATTGTCAGCATAAAAAGAAATTGACCAATAGCTGTCTGGAATTGCTGAAGTTATAACTAGTGGCTTATATTTTACATCATAGGGACACAATGAATACATTAAATCAGGACTTGGTCTTTTTAATGCTCTTGTATCTGAGTTTGCAGTTTCAGTATGAAGTAAAACTGTATTTACAGAATCATTTGCACCAATCGATCGATCAAAGAACCATAATATAGTGGTATGAAAATATGTAATAAATATTAGATGTAATAAAAAGCCTAAAATAATGATGAGAGCACTTTTCCTCAGGTAATCTTTAAACATCAGCACTCAACCTTTTCTATAATTGGTAAATCAACTCTTTTTAAATTAGAAAAAAATTCTTCACCTGGTTGGTAAACTCTCAAAACTACAGAGAAAACTTCCTCTATAGGAGTCTTTAGCCAATTTGCTACCTTGCTACTTGGCATGTTGTTTAGATATATTTCAAACTTACCACTTGGATCGTAAATTATATTTTCACTATTATAAGAATATTGTTTTTCTGTTGATTCAATCAAATAGCCATCTTTTCCATAAACAGTAATACTCCACCATCGAGGACTCACGGATGCACTTTGAATATCATGTCCACTCATAAGATAGCAAGTAGAGCCATTTAAAGTTATATCTTCAATATCCCTATCTGCAGAAAAATATGCGGATTCAGGTTTAGATAGAGCCAGCAAGCCATTTACCGAAACATAAGCCCGTGTATAAATACTTCGCTTTGGGTCACCTGGGGATGCGCTAACGGTCCAAATATCATTTTTAGTAAAAGTAATATTTTTATAAATAGGTATTGATACATACGTAAAAATAGCTGCAATGGCTATTATTATTAAAATGTATATGATATATTTTCGAATTAAAATCATTGTAAAACAGGTTAATGTTATTATTTAATATCATATAATCAATAATAGACAAATGACAGATCATATTAAAACAGACTGCCTAATAATAGGTGCCGGACCCGTTGGGTTGTTTGCGGTATTTGAATTGGGAATATTAGGATTAAAAGCAGAAGTCATAGATAACTTGGATAAAATTGGTGGACAATGTGCTGAGCTTTATCCTGATAAGCCTATATATGATATTCCAGGGATTCCCGTATGTACTGGGCAAGATCTAACGGATAGCTTGGCTAAGCAAATAAAACCATTCAATGCAAATATACACTTAAACCAAAGAGTAGATGAGCTGAAGAAAGTTGGAAATGAATGGGAAGTTAAGACTTCTGCAGGTAATAAATTTATCACACCCAATATTTTTATCGCTGGTGGTGTTGGTTCGTTTGAACCAAGAAGGCCTCCGATTGATAGCATTCTTAAGTTTGAAAATAATGGCATTGCATACTCTGTAGCAAACAAACAAGCGTACACTGGGAAAGAGTTAGTTATTTTTGGAGGGGGAGATTCAGCTTTAGACTGGACAGTAGAGCTATCAAAGATTGCAAAACATATTACGTTAGTGCATCGTCGTGAAGAATTTAAAGCAGTTGAACACACCGTTGGTTTGATGAAAGAGCTTGTTAATGAAAAAAAAGTTACATTGCTTACTAATCGTCAAATAGCTGAAGCAAACGGTAAGGGTAAAATAACAAGTATTTCTATTAAAGATAATGACGATAATTTTTCAGAAATTCCATGTGATAATGTATTGATTTTTCATGGTTTAAAAATGGAGCTTGGCCCTATTAATAATTGGGGTTTAAATTTAAATGAAAAGCAAATCTCTGTTAGCACTGAAGATTTTCAAACTAATTTAGAGGGGATCTTTGCCATTGGTGATATTTCTTATTATCCAGGAAAGTTAAAGTTAATTTTATCTGGGTTTCATGAGGCAACTCTTGCCTCTCAAACTGCATTTAAAAGAGCTCGTCCAGATGAAAACTTAGTATTCAGGTATACTACATCATCAAAAGATATTCATAAAAAATTAGGAGTATAAGGGTTGTTTCAGAAACTTTATGACCGATATTTATGCCCGCATGTTATTAATTGGGCAATGCAGTCTAAGTCAATAACAAAACAAAGAGAAAAAGTAGTCCCATATGCAAGTGGTAGAGTTTTAGAAATAGGTATTGGCTCGGGTTTAAATTTTAAGCATTACAAACAATCAAATATAAAAGAAATATTTGCAGTTGAGCCAGATAGCACGCTACTCGAAAAAGCAAAAATTAGAGCAAAAGAAAATAATATCTCTTTAAACATTCAGAAAATTCCAGCAGAATCATTACCCTTTGAAAATAATAGCTTTGATACAGTTTTAAGTACTTACACAATGTGTTCAATTTCAAATTTACAATTAGCATTAAATGAAATGAAAAGAGTTTTAAAAAAAGATGGGAAATTTATTTTTTCTGAACATGGTAAGTCTCCAGATTTAAATATTTATAAATGGCAAAAAAGATTAAATCCAATTCAAAAGAGAATTGGAGGAGGCTGTCATTTGGATATAAACATTCCTTCTGTTATTAAATATGCTGGATTTGAGTTATCTGATTTGAATAGCATGTATATACCTGGACCAAGATTTTTAAGCTATCATTATTGGGGCTCAGCATTCTTAGGCGACAAAGATGTCTAATTCAAAAATGGATGATGTTTTGAGTTTTGTCATTAATAATGCAAAATTTGAAAACCCACAGTCAGTATTAGACACTATTGATCACTATGCAATAGACGGGTCACTAGATAAAAAAAGATTTTTAATGAATATTGGTCCAGAAAAAGGAGCAATTTTAAAAGAGACTATTAAAAAACATGGCTCAAAAAAAATTCTTGAGCTCGGTGCATTTATTGGATATTCAGCTGTTTTAATTGGCATGACTATGGATGATGACACCACTTTAGTCAGCATTGATCCTGATGAAAATTCAATTAGAGTTGCAACTGAAATGGTGAAATATGCTGGTCTAGATAAAAAAGTAACTTTTGTTAAAAACACAGCCGAAGAAGCTATTAGAAAGTTTAATGATAAATTTGATTTAGTTTTTATTGATCATGCAAAAAAAAGATATTTTCCTGACCTACTTTTGTTAGAAGAGAATAAACTGCTAGAGAATGGTGCTGTTATTTTTGCAGATAATGTAGGCTTATTTGCTGAAGATATGGTTGATTATTTTGAGCATGTTAGAAACCCTAGCTTATATAGCTCCACTAATATCGGATCTCACTTAGAATATCGAAATAATATTTATGATGCTGTAGAAATATCAATAAAGGTTAAAGATTAAATGGAATGCAAAACGGATATAGTAATAGTTGGAGCAGGCATATCCGGTATTAGCGCTGCTACATATTTAAAAAAGAAATGTCCAAATAAAAAATTTATTATTCTTGAGAAAAGATCTTCAATTGGAGGGACTTGGGATCTATTTAAGTATCCAGGTATTAGATCTGATTCAGATATGTTTACTCTAGGGTTTTCTTTTAAACCATGGAAAGAACGAAAAGCTATTGCGAATGGTCCTGCTATTATGAACTATTTAAAAGAAACAGTTGATGAGCGTAAGATAGATAGCCACATTAGTTATAATCAATCATTAATTAAGGCTGAATGGTCATCTAAAGAATCTAGTTGGAAGCTTACTATTAAAAATACCGCCACTAATGGAGATGAAATAATTTTTTGTAAATTCCTATTTATGTGTAGTGGATACTTTAATTATGAAAAAGGGTATACACCTAAGTTTAATGGGATTGAAAATTTTGATGGTGAAATAGTTCATCCACAAGACTGGTCTGAAAAAATTAACTACAATGATAAAAAGGTAGTTATTATTGGAAGTGGTGCAACTGCAGTAACATTAGTTCCTGAATTAGCTAAAAAAGCAAGAACTGTTACAATGCTCCAAAGGTCACCTACCTATATAGTTGCTTATCCAGATCAAGATAAGATTGCCAATGCTTTGAAAGTTTTACTTCCTTCAAAAGTGTCATATGCACTTACACGCTTTAGAAATGTTTTATTTCAACAAATTTTATACACCTTATGCAGAAAATATCCGAAAAGATTAAAAAAATTTATTCTTGATAGGCTTAAAACATACTTACCAGACACAGAGATCAAAAAAAACTTTACACCAGAATACAATCCTTGGGAACAGCGCATGTGCCTTGTTCCAAACGGAGATCTATTTGAAAGTATAAAGGATAAAAAAGCTGAAGTTGTTACTGATCTGATAGTTGGCTTTGAGAGCAAATCGATTTTACTACAATCGGGAAAAAAAATACCAGCAGATTTAATTGTTACGGCAACAGGTCTAAATTTAGAGTTATTTGGAGGAGTGCAATTATTCATAGATGGTTCGAATATCAAAGCTTCATCAACAATGACATATAAAAGTATGATGTTTAGTGGCATTCCAAATTTTATTAGTACTTTTGGCTATATAAATGCTTCTTGGACACTAAAAGCAGACTTAACGTCTCAATATGCCTGTAGATTAATTAACTTAATGGAGCGTAAGGGCTATAATTATTGTTGTCCGGTTGTTCCTAAAAATGTTGATGAAGATATGGACTGGCTTGCTTCTGAGTTTTCTTCTGGCTACATTCATAGATCTAAACATTTATTTCCAAAGCAAGGAAATAAAGCGCCATGGAAAAATTATCAGAACTACCTTAAAGATTGGTTTGACATTAAGTTTAATAAACTACAAGATTCTTCAATGAGATTTTATTCTAAAAATTAAGAGTGAAAAGAATATATTATGCGTATTACCAATAATACACTTTCTATAATTTTTATTCTTATTGGGATGAGTATTTTTTCAATTCAAGATTTATTAATTAGAGTTATTGCAAGTGAAATATCCCTCTTTCAAATTCATTTTACCAGGAGTGCTGTCGGCACAATATTACTTTGTCTGTACTTAAAGTTTTATAAAATTCCTATAGTTTTTAAGACTAGCTACCCAGTATTAACAACAATTAGAACTACACTTTTTTTATTTGGATTCACATTGTTTTATGTTGCCTTAGCCAATCTTTCTTTTGCTATTACCACAGCATTATTTTTTACAAGTCCTTTCTTTATAACAGTTTTATCTAGAATATTTTTAAAAGAAAAAATAGGCTTATATAGATGGGCTACAGTAGGGTTTGGATTTATTGGGGTAATTATAATTGTCAATCCTTCAGTTGATAATATTAACTATTATATGCTCATGCCAATAATATGTGCACTATGCTACTCATCATCAATGATAATAATTAAACTTACTTCTGATAAAGATTCAGTTTATTCACAAACATTTCATTTTTACTTAACAGCCATAATTTTATGTCCAATTGTAGCTTTAGTGGGTGAAATATTTAATTTAAATACAATTAATAATCGTGCTTTAGAATTTATGTTTAGACCATGGAATTTCAGTCTAAATATCTCATTACTATTTAGTCTCTTAATAGGAGTCACTGCTGCAGTAGCATTTGTCCTAACTATTAGCGCTTATAGACTTGGCAAACCCTTCATTGTTGCTCCCTTTGAGTATATTCTTTTAGTTTGGGCTATAATCTATGGGTGGTTATTCTGGGATGAGGTGGTTTCATTAAGAAGTTGGATTGGAATAATAATGATTGTTACTGGGGGTATTTATATTTTCTATAGAGAAAAAATTAATGATCAAAACTTATCTATTGATAAACCCTTAAGATAATTATCCATATCATTGATATTGCTTATTTTTTTTATTTTAAAGTCTATTGAGTATATTTAAGAATTATATATAGTTTTAAGTACCATTTCACATGGTTTAAAAGTGACCGATCTACATCGGTTAAAAGTAGGTTAAAACTATCAACTAAGAAGGAGTTGTAAAATGCAAAAAAGAATGCACGCAATCCTTTCTCGTTTTAGCCAAAGCAAAGCCAAGGAAAAACGTGAAAGAATGTTAAATCATGTACTTGTTAAGTCAGTGGATACTAATGCCAATGGCACATCAGGATATACAGTTAAGAATGGTCCAAACAAAGGCAAGGTCTTAAAACATATAACGGTTAAGCATCCTAATAGGAATTACTAGCTAGAGTTATTAAGAAATTATTATTGCTGAAACTATGGCGATATAGACCAGAGGTCCTGAATAATTAATTAAATTAGTCATCGGTATTTCTCTGTCATAAAGTTTAACAAAGCGATATTCCATTACTGATATTAATGTTGGTAATGCAGCAAATAAATACGACAGGGATATGATATAATCCATTTTTGTAAAGTAAGCTAATTTTGGAAGATCTTGATCAATAACAAAATTATATGCAACTAAAGAAAGCAAGCATACGGTTGTAACTGTTAATCTGCTTTCTAATTCTCTAGCAGTTAGCCACATGACACTCCAGCACACAATTAATATTAAAAATATTGGACCAATTATCTTAAAAATATAATAAGTTGCATTCCTTTGAATCTCAAATGAGTTTGAAATACCAAAACTACTTACTCCATAATTTAAATCAGTTTCCTCAAAGTACTTGTGTGAATAGGAATTTATGTTCCAGTCAAATAGATTATTGTCATCAACAAATTTAGTAAGATAGTCTGAATCATACAGCCACATATTCGATACCCAAACTTTTGAATTAAGATCTTCACCTGATTGATCAATAAAATCTAAATTCAATATTTGACTATCAAATGGAAAATTTTGAAAATGAAATTTATTAGAAAAAGTAGATAAACCATATTCAAGTCTTGATATTTCAATTCCTTGAACTTTAGTAACTGGATTATGCCAAGCAGAAAAATAGTAATTAACTTTTTTATTATTATCCGAGGTAATTATTTCATTTTTAAATTTAATCTTTGGTTGCCAAATTTTAAAATCATAATTAATAAATTCTTCTTCAGTTAATTTACAAGAAAAACCTAAAGCTGCACTTTCAGTTATGTCGACACCTTTAGTAAGAACAGACTCAGCAACATCGAAAACAGCTTGATCTTCCCAGTAGTAATTAAATTCATAGTTAATAGAGTAAGTGCCTTTTTTAGCATTTATTTCAGTTATATCTAAGATTTTCAGTTCGGGTATAAGTAGCACATCAATATCCGGAGTATTTACATCTAAAGTAAGCTCAATAAGTTTGTCTTCAATCCCATCATTTCTTTTGATCAATAGGTCTACTTTTTGTCCTAAGAAATAATACCAACTTTCAAGGGCAGTCATGTCTTCAGGAAATTTTTTGAGATCTACACCATCAAGCTCAATTATAATGTCATTTTTTCTGAGTGCGATTTCACCTTCAGTACCTGGTATTAAGGCTGTAATTATCGGATATCCATCCTTTGTAATACCTGACCATCCATCTTTTACGGTATATTTTCTGCCTAAGGTTGTCCCAGGTGTTAGTCCAATACCATCTAAAACTCTCTTACTAACAATAGTATTATTTGTATTTATCTTAGTTAATTCTATAAAAAAATTTTCACAAATATTTTCTGCACTATATGCAGAAAATGAATTTATTAATGTAAAAATAATTGATGTTAATAGAAATATTTTAACTTGTTTCATTTTTAGCTTTTTCTCTTAATTCATATTTAAGAATTTTTCCTGTAGAGGTTTTAGGAAGTTCTCCAAAAATTACTTTTTTTGGACATTTAAAGCCAGCTATTGTTTCTTTGCAGAATGAAATTATTTCTACTTCAGTTACACTGTCATTAAGATCTTTAAGTTCGATAAATGCACATGGAGTTTCTCCCCATTTTTCATCGGGCTTTGCAACCACTGCTGCAAATAATACAGAAGGATGTTTATATAGTGTATTTTCAATTTCTACTGAAGAGACATTTTCACCACCAGTAATTATTATATCCTTACTTCTATCTTTAATTTGAATGTAACCATTATTGTGCATTACAGCCAAGTCTCCAGAATGAAACCACCCACCAGACATCGCTGTATCAGTAGCCTCTTTATTCTTTAAGTAACCCTTCATGACACAGTTACCCTTAATCATAATCTCACCGATTTCTTTGCCATCTCTTTTTACATGCTCCATGGTCTCAGGGTTCATAACCGCAAGCCCTTCCATCATTGGAAATTTTACGCCCTGCCTTGATCTTAAATCTGATTGTTCTTGAGCTGAAAGTTCATTCCATTGATCTTGCCATGCACAAACTGATACATGTCCATATGTTTCAGTCAGGCCATATACGTGTGTCACATCAAACCCCATTTTTTGGACAGCTTCTAAAGTTGCTGCTGGAGGAGGAGCTGCTGCAGTAACCACACTTACTTTATGGGTAAAATCTCTTCTTTCCTCAGCAGTAGCTTGCACAAGAAAGTTTAAAACAATTGGCGCACCACCAAAATGTGTAACTTTATGGTCCGCAATAGAGTCAAACATATTTTTTGCTGATACATATCTTAAGCAAATACTAGTTCCAGCTAAAACGGCTAAGGTGTATGGGTTGCCCCAGCCATTGCAATGGAACATGGGGACGATCCACATATAAGTAGGGTGCATTGCCATGCTAAAAGTTGCTATAGATCCCAAAGCCATTAAGTAAGAGCCACGATGGTGATAAACAACACCTTTAGGTAAACCAGTAGTTCCAGATGTATAATTTAAAGCAATTGATTCCCATTCATCTTTTGGTAGCGACCACTCAAAATTCTCTTTTCCAGATTGTATAAAGTTTTCATATTCAATTTCTCCAATTTTCTCTCCAGCACCTTTTGGGTAAATAGCTTGTTCGTCGCATATATTTATAACTAAGATCTTCTTACCCAATTTTTCAATAGCTTCTTTAATAGTTGGAGATAGCTCTGTATCAGTAATTAAAGCCTTTGTTTCAGCGTGTTCAAAAATATAGCTAACAGTTTCTACATCAAGCCTAATATTTATAGTATTTAAAACAGCACCTAACATAGGCACTGCAAAGTGTGCTTCGTAGATTTCTGGTGTGTTAAACGCTAGAACTGAAACCGTATCATTTTTACCAATACCATTCTTACTAAGAGCACTAGCCAGCTGACAGCTTCGTTTGTAAGTTTCTTTCCACGTATAAACGCGCTTGCCATGAATTATTGATTTTCGATCTGGATAAACCTCAGCCGTACGCTGCAAAAAACTTAGTGGGCTAAGTGGAGTATAGTTAGCTGCATTTTTAGCAAGATCAGTATCGTACATGACTAATTAGAATAAACCTTCAATTTCACCATCATCATTCAAATAAATTGAATTCGCCGCTGGTACTCTTGGTAAGCCAGGCATGGTCATTACTTTATCACACACAACCACTAGAAACTCAGCTCCAGAACAAATTTTTACTTCTCTAATTGGTACAACATGTCCTTTAGGAGCCCCTCTTAAATCTGGATCAGTAGAAAAACTATATTGAGTCTTAGCTACACAAATAGGATAGTGACCATATTTTTTTTGAAACTCATCAAATTGAGATCTAATTTTTTGATCAGCAATTATATCACTTGCTCCATATATTTCCTGAGCAATTTTCTTCATTTTTTCCCATAAAGGCAACTCATCAGAATATAAGTGTTCTATTTTACTTGAATTGCTTTCAGCTGTTTCAGCAACATGTTTTGCAAGCTCTGTTGCTCCTGCGCCACCTTCGGCCCAGTGTTTACAATTAAATGATTTTACACCAAGATCATCACAACAGTCACTTATGACCTTTAGCTCTGCATCTGTGTCTAGAACAAAGTGATTTATAGCAACAATTACAGGCACATTAAATTTTTTAATATTAGCAATATGTTGTTTTAGATTTTCTAGACCAGTAGAGACAGCCTCAACATTTTCACCTTTAAGATTTTTCTTATCAACCCCACCATGCATTTTTAAAGCCCTAACAGTTGCAACAATAACAACTACCTTTGGACTAAGTCCTCCTTTACGGCACTTAATATCTAAAAATTTTTCTGCACCTAAATCGGCTCCAAATCCTGCTTCAGTAACAACAAAATCTGAAAGCTTTAATGCTGTTTGTGTGGCAACCAATGAGTTGCAACCATGTGCAATATTTGCAAATGGTCCACCATGAATAAATGCAGGGTTCTTTTCTAAAGTCTGCACAAGATTAGGCATAAAAGCATCCTTTAATAAGGTTGTCATCGCCCCATCAGCATTTAGATCTTTTGCATAAACTTCTTTTCTCTCTCGAGTGTACCCAACAATAATATTGCCAATCTTATTTTGAAGGTCTTTAAGACTTGTGGCTAAACAGAAAATTGCCATGACTTCTGAGGCCACTGTAATATCAAACTTGTCTTCCCTAGGAAAACCATTTGCTATTCCACCTAAATTAACATTTGTAGCTCTTAGTGCACGATCATTTAAGTCTAAAACTCGTCCCCAGGCTATTCTTCTTATATCGATACCAAGTTCGTTTCCCCAATAAATGTGATTATCCATTAGAGAAGCTAGTAAGTTATGTGCAGAAGTAATTGCGTGAAAATCCCCAGTAAAATGAAGGTTAATTTTTTCCATTGGTACTACTTGTGCATAGCCACCGCCAGCAGCGCCACCTTTTACACCAAAACAAGGACCAAGACTTGGTTCTCTTAGACATACAATGGATTTTTTACCAATCAGATTTAGAGCATCACTCAGCCCAACTGAAGTTGTTGTTTTTCCTTCTCCAGCAGGAGTTGGAGAAATTGCTGTGACTAAAACTAAATTACCATCTGGTTTCTTATCTAGGCCTTCAATTGAATTTATGTCTATTTTAGCTATATTATGACCAAATCTAATAAGAGACTTATCTTCAATTCCAATTTTTGATGAGATTTCATCAATTTTTACCATGCTATTTTTTCTAGCAATTTCAATATCTGATAAGTATTCCATTAGTTCTTCTTTCTAGTTTTTTGATCAACTATTATTTTAATATATCTAAAGAATTTATGGATAATAAATATCTATGTCTATAGAAATATATATTGTCTTTTTTAAAAATTAAGCTTAGATTTTCCGCATAAGGAGACTCAACGAGTATTGCAAAATTAAGCCAAGCAATACTTAGTAAACATCGCGTGGCTTAAGCGATACTTTGGTATATATATGGGAAATGTAAATTTTTCATTGGAGGTGACTACCAAATCTGTTCTAACGGATCTTCCAAATTTAAAAGATATCTATATTACTTTTTTGCCCGACACTGAATATCAGGCTGTTGCTGATCAGGCTAAAGCACTATGTGCTCTAGGCTATAATGCAATTCCACATATTCCTGCGCGTTCAATTACAAATCTTGATATGCTAAAAGATTATGTTCGGCAAATTAAGGATGCTGGTGTTAATCAAGTTTTAGTTATTGGTGGTGATAGGGATATTTTAGGTGACTACCATTCTTCAATGCAATTAATTGAAACTGGCTTACTTGAAGGAATGAAAATAGGTATAGCTGGACACCCAGAGGGCTCACCAAATATGAGCGATGAAATTATTAACGAAGCATTAAAACAAAAAGAACCTTACGTCGACTACATTGTAACTCAATGGACACAAGACGTTTCGGCATTAAAGCAGTATGTAGCCGCCATGCCTCTACCAGTACATGTTGGACTTGCGGGCCCAGCATCACTAAAGACACTTGTAAAGTTTGCAGGTTTTGTGGGATTAAAAAATACTATTAGTTTTGCTAAGAAAAATGCCACAAAGATTCTTGATTTACTAAGTGTTCAAACACCAGATGAAGTTATTCATGAGCTAAAAGATTCAGTAGATAACTTTCATATATATGCATTTGGTGGAATTAAAAAAACAAATGAATGGTTAACCAAGGAGAATTACTATGTCTAAAAAAATAGAACACAATACTACAGTCGATCAAAGCGATCGTCATGTGCCTTACAATTTACGTCAAAGTGGGCCAACTAAAGTCGAAATGTTGATTTCTACGCGTGTTAGAAAATCTGCATATTGGCACAAGTCAATAGAGCACGGTTGCTGGAGAGCAACTGTTTACAATCGTATTTATCATCCACGTGGATACGTGAGACCAGAAGATGGTGGTGCCATGGTTGAATACGAAGCAATCAAAAACCATGTTACGATGTGGAACGTTGCTGTGGAGAGACAGATCCGAGTTATAGGACCTGATGCTGAACGATTTACAGATTATGTAATTACTCGTGATGCTACAAAAATTTCCCCAATGCGTGCACGTTACGTAATTCTTTGTAATAATAAAGGTGGTGTTCTTAATGATCCAATCTTACTTAGAATTTCAAAAGATGAGTTTTGGTTTAGCTTATCTGACTCTGATATCGGTCTTTATCTCCAAGGTGTTAATGCCGATAAGAGGTTTGATGTTGAGATTGATGAAATTGATGTATGTCCAGTGCAAATTCAAGGACCTAAATCATTAGCATTAATGAAAGACTTAATTGGTGACCATGTTGATTTAGATAATATGCCATTCTACGGATTAGCAGAAGCAACTGTCGGCGGAAGAAGTTGTGTGATTTCACAATCTGGTTTCTCAGGTGAAGCTGGTTATGAAATTTACTTAAGAGATGCAACTAAGTATGCAGACGACATGTGGAATGCTGTTGTTGAGGCAGGAAAAAAACATAACCTTATGGTTATTGCGCCTGCACATCATAGGAGAATTCAAGCTGGAATTCTATCTTGGGGTCAAGACATGGACAATGAACATAATCCTTTTCAATGTAATCTTGGATATCAAGTATCGTTATCAGGCAAAGGTGAGTGGAATAAAAAAGCAGACTATATAGGAAAAGAAGCTTTAGAAGCAATGAAAGCTGATCTTGCTGCAGGTAAAAAACCTTACAAACTTCAACTTGTAGGTATGGAGTTAGGTGGTAAGCCTATTGAAGAGTATGCTCCTGACTTTTGGCTGGTTTCACCGGCTGAAGGTGGTGATCCATGTGGATTTATTACTTCGCCTTGGTATCATCCTGAAAAAGGAACAAACATCGCAATGGGTTACGTACCATTCGATGGAATTTTAAATCCTAATGGGTTTCCAAAAGGTGAAATTGGTAAGAAATTTAAAGTTCATCTACCAGACATGTACGCAGACACTCCAGGAGTACCTGTGGATGCAGTTACAGTAGAAGTCCCTTTCACAGAATCTCACAATGCAAATACAAGAGAAACAGTAAAAGGCTAATAAACAATTTACCCCAGGTGAAGTTCTGTCTTCACTTGGGGTTTTTTTAATAAAAATTATTCATGTCAAAGTCTATCTTATACACGCCAAGAATTCGTAAATCACCTTTCTTTGAAGGCACACTTAAAGCAGGTGTAACATCGTTTACAACATACAATCACATGTTCATGCCAACTATGTATAAATCTCACGAAGAAGACTACAGGTCTCTAGTTGAGGATGTTAGTATATGGGACGTAGCAGCTGAACGTCAGGTACAAATTGAAGGAGAAGATGCCTCTGAATTTGTTCAATACTTAACTCCGAGAAATTTATCAACATTTAAAGATAATTTTTGCAGATACTGTTTATTAACAGATGAAAATGGAGGGATTGTAAACGATCCTCTAGTTTTAAAATTTAATAAAAATAAATATTGGCTAAGTATAGCCGATACGGATGTATTGCTCTGGTGTAAGGCTCTTGCATTAAACAGTAAGTATAAAGTTAAGGTTACCGAACCAGAAGCATGTCCACTAGCTCTGCAAGGTCCAAAAGCTTTTGATATGATGAGAGTAATAAGTGATAATAACGAAACTATTATGAGCTTAAAATATTACCAATTTGTAGAAACAGAGTTGTTTGGTTTACCAGTAGTGGTTGCAAGAAGTGGTTGGAGCAATCAAAATGGTTATGAAATCTATATTACGAGAGAATCTGACGGCAATCCTTTGTGGGATAATCTCATGGAAACAGGTAAACCTTATAAGATTGCACCTGGCTCACCCAATCAAATTGATAGAATGGAAGCTGGAATGATTTCTCATCTAGGGGACACAACTTTAGATGACAATCCGCTTGAATTAAATCTACCAAAGTTTTGTGATCTTGATCAGGAAGCAGATTTTATTGGCAAAGAAGCTTTAAGAAAAATTCGTAATGATGGAATTAAAAAGCAGTTCATAGGCTTTAAAATTTCTGGTAAAAAAATTGGCTACAATCTAAGAAGAATGCCAATAATTGATAGCAATGGGAACGATCAAGGTTTTATATCAAGTTGCATATACAGCCCAACATTTGGCTGTAATATTGGTTTGGGTTTTGTTAAAATAGATAAAATTACTTCTACTGAAATATTTAAGTCAATTGTTGATGATGAAGAAAGAGATGTTGAAATAGTAGAGCTGCCATTTAGCTCAAGACTCGAAAAAATGAAGTAATGCAAATTGTAAAATCTAATTTTAATAAAATTTTATATGTTGCAATAATACTCACAGCAATTATTGCAGGTTGGGGTCTATCTAAAATATTTTCTAGCTCTAATACACCCAATGAAATTGATACTTCTTTTCGACTAATAGACAACACTGGTCAAAATCTAACAAATAATGATCTTAAAGGAAAAAGTAAGGTGATATTTTTTGGATTTACTAATTGTCCAGATGTTTGTCCGATAAGTGCAGATTTAATGTCTGCCTCAATTAACAAAATTAAGAACGAAGAACTAAGTCTAAATAATATTGAATTTATATTTATTACCACAGACCCAAAGAGAGATACTCCTGAAAGAATGACTGAGTTTTTATCAGATTATAATCCAAAAATAATTGGTCTAACTGGTAAATATTCCAACCTAAAGAACGTTTGGAAGAATTTTTTTGTTCATGTACTGCCTGTTAACGACGATACTCAGGACCATGGAGATGTGGGTACCCCTGAATCTCATAATTATATGGTTGAACACACTGCTTTTTACTATTTGTTTGACAAAAAAGACAGGCTTTCAGCAATTCTACCTTTTGGAACTTCTGAAGAAATTTTGTTAACAGAAATAAAAAAGATATTATGAATTCAATAAGTTTTACCTCGCTAAGATCTAACTTTTAATCTACATTTACCGATAATTTATGACTGCTAATCCAACAAATCTTCACTGGGAAATTAAAGGAAACTTTCTTTTAAATTGTAATTGCGATGTCTTTTGTAATTGTCCAATGTCACTAGGAAGAGCTATCCCAAATTCTGCTAATGGAAAGTGTTTTTCATGGTGGGGGATAATTATAGAAGATGGCTATGCTGAAGAAAAATGGGCAGGGTTCAATCCTTTGAAAAATGAAGCTAAAGGTAAAATTGATTTAAGTGGTATCAATGTTGCAATTCTTTTAGAAGTCCCTGGGCCACTATCAATGGGTGGATGGACAGCTGGTCTCTATATAGATGAAAAAGCTTCTGATGATGCTGCCGATGCATTGTTAAAAATATTTTCAGGACAAGCAGGTGGACAAACTGGTTGGTTCTCAACAATGATTTCCAATTTTCTTGGTGTTAAAAGATGTTCTATTACTTACAAAGAGACTGAAAATGGTTGGACTTACACTATTCCAGATATTTTAGACGGAGTTATTATAAAAGAACCAGGTGTAAATAGAGGTGAGGACGTTAAGGTTTCAAATTTAAAATATTGGGTAGCGCCAGAAATTATTGTTGGCAGAGGTGGTAAAAGAAGTAGAATTAAAGACCATGGGCGTAATTGGGACTTTACAAATGGTAGTGCAGAATACTGTACTGTTGAGTGGTCAGGTCCATAAGTATTAATATTTTTTGGTGGTAAGTATGAGATCTAGAGTAAAGGCTGTTGTAATAGGTGGTGGAGTTGTAGGCGTAAGCACTTTATATCATTTGGCTAAAAAGGGTTGGTCAGATGTTGTTCTTTGCGAAAGAAAAGAGTTAACATCCGGATCCACTTGGCATGCTGCAGGACTCCTTCCTTTATTTAACATGAGCTATTCAGTAGGGCAACTTCACAAGTACTCTGTTAAATTTTATCAAGAGTTAGAAAAAGAAACTGGGCAAGAAGTAGGATTTCGGAAGGTTAGCAATATTCGACTTGCTACCAATCAAGATCGTATGGATGAATATCGTCAGTATGCTGGCGTCGCACAAACCATAGGAGTTGATGTTAATTTTTTAACCCCTGAGCAAGTAAAAGAAATGTGGCCTTTATCAAATATAGAAGGCCTAGTCGGTGCCATTCAGCATCCTGAAGATGGTTATATTCAGCCAAATGATTTAACCCAGGCGCTAGCAAAGGGAGCAAGAGCCTTAGGTGCTGAAATTTACAGGCAAACTGCAGTTATTGGACTTGAGCAACAGCCTGATGATACTTGGATCGTTAAAACAAACAAAGGTGATATTCATGCCGATGTAATAGTTTCTTGTTCAGGCAATTTTGCAAGACAAACAGGTGAAATGGTTGGATTAGATATTCCAGCTATCCCTGTTGAGCATCAGTATATTGTCACAGAAGCCCATCCAGAAATCATTAAACGTCAAAAAGAAGGCCTTCCCGAAATGGGTGTCTTAAGAGAGTCTGATGGATCTTGGTATATGCGAGAAGAAGCGGGTGGTTTAATTTTAGGCCCATATGAAAAAGGTGCGCCATGTTGCTATGTAGACGGTCCAAGTGAAGACTGTGAATATGAATTATTTCAAGAAGATTTAGAAAGACTAGAGCCACACATTGAATCTGCTATTAACAGAGTTCCTATATTTGGAGAAGCCGGAATAAAAAAAGTTTATAATGGTGCTATTTGCTATACCCCAGACGGTAGTCCACTTGTTGGCCCAGCTTGGGATAGAAAAAACATGTATCTGAATGACGGACATTCATTTGGTGTAACTGCTGCTGGTGGAGCAGGTTGGCAATTAGCTGAATGGATAGTAGATGGCGAGCCTACAGTAGACATGCTAGGTGTTGACCCAAGACGTTTTGGAGATTATGCCTCAAAAGCTTATATAATTAAAAAGAATGAAGAATCTTATGCAAATGTATTTACAATTCATTACCCAGATGAAGAGAGAGAAGCTGGAAGACCACTAAGACAATCACCATGCTACGATCGCTTAAAGTCTTTAGGAGCTGTTTTTGGATATAAGTTTGGTTGGGAGCGGGCTAACTGGTTTGCTCCAAAGGGTGTAGAGCCAGTTGATGATTGGTCGTTTAGAAGATCTAAATGGTTTGAACACATCGGAAATGAATGTAAAAATGTTACTGAAAATGTTGGCATACTTGATATGACAGCATTTGCAAAATGTAGAATAAGTGGACCAGGTGCGGAAGCATTTTTAGATAACTTGGTAGCGAATAAAATTCCAAAAAAAATAGGAAGAACTAATTTATGTCACGCATTAAATACAAAGGGTGGTGTTCATTCTGAATTTACAATAATGCGTGAATCAGAAGATAGTTTTTACTGTGTTTCAGCGGGTGCTTGGCAAAGGTTAGATCATGATTGGATTAAAAAACATCTACCTAATGATAGGTCAGTTTCATTTGAAAATATTACAAATAGTTTAGGAGTTTTAGTTGTTGCTGGACCTAAATCAAGGCAGTTACTAGAAAAAGTTTCTAAGGATGATTTTTCAAACGAAGCGTTTAAATGGCTATCAGGTAGAAATGTTAGGATTGGCCTTGCTGAAACACTTGCACTAAGAGTTAATTTTGTTGGTGAGCTTGGGTGGGAATTACACATGCCCCTAGAAATGCAAAACTATATATTTGATACTTTAATGGAGGCTGGTGAAGAATTTAACATTAAACCTTTTGGAATTCGTGCGATGGATTCACTGAGAATTGAAAAATCCTATCGCTTAGTTGGAACTGAACTTTCTATAGAATATGCTGGCTATGAGTCTGGCTTAGATAGGTTTATACATCCAAACAAAGGAGAATTTATTGGTCGAGATGCATTAGTTGAATGGAGAGAAAAAGGATTTGATAATATTTTTATAACATTGGAAGTACATGATGTAACTGATGCAGATGCATTAGGTAATAATCCAATTTATAGTGATGGGCAAGTTATAGGCCGAGCTACTGGAGGTAATTATGGATTTAGAGTTCAAAAATCAATTGCTTTGGCTATGGTTAAACCTGAGTTTTCTAAAACTGGAACTAAACTTCAAATGGATATTCTTGGTACAATGCATAATGTTACTGTTATTGAGGAAAGTCCTTATGATCCAGAAAATCATAAATTGAGATCTTAAGATAATACAGAGTATAATCTTTGAGAATGAACAATCTAATTCAAGTCTATAAAGAACATTGTAAGACCAATAGTCTAGAGCAAAATAATTTGCAGGTAGACCTACTTAATGAACTAACGAGGTTTAAAAAAGAATTAAAATTTAATTTATTCATTAAAATTCTAAATTTGATTAGAAATTCCCATAGTAATAGTTGTTTTTATATTCACGGTACAGTTGGAGTCGGTAAGACCTTAATCATGGATTTATTTTATAATCATATTAATGAAACCAAAAAGAAACGCATACATTTCCATGAATTTATGATCGTGACACATGATACTCTTCATAAAATTAGAAGCACCAATGCATCAAATGAAGATAATTTTTTTTTAATTAGATCCTATGCTAAGGATATTAAAAAAGATTTTGATTTAATATGCTTTGATGAGTTTCAAGTTACTAATATTGCAGATGCAATGATATTAGGTAAATTATTTTTAGAATTATTTAATTTAGGTGTAAAAATTATAATTACTTCAAATGATAAGCCACAAAATCTTTATAAAGATGGGCTGCAGCGCGAATTGTTTTTACCCTTTATAGAATTAATCAATAATAAATCTCAAGTATTTAATCTTAATATAGATAAAGACTATCGAGAACAAACAACAGGACAAGAAAAAGTATTTTTTCACCCCCTAACAATTGAAAATATAGAATTTATCAGTCAGCTTTATCGAAAGTTAATTAATGGTGAGGCAGCAAAAGACCTCGAAACAGAAGTTAAAAAAAGACCATTTATAATTAAAAGATTTGCAAACCACATTGCCCGTTTTAACTTTAATGAACTTTGTGGTGTTGCCCTAGGTGCTGAAGATTATTTGGAATTAATAAAACATGTGAATACATTATTTCTTGAGAATGTACCATCATTTACAGATGAGAATGTAGATAAGCAGGAGAGATTTATAACTCTTATAGATATACTTTATGACAATAATATTGAACTAGTTATGAGTTCTGAAAAAAGATTAAATGACTTTACAAGCTCTAGAAGACTAGAGGCTAAGTTCAAAAGAACGTGCAGCAGATTAAATGAAATGAAAAGTCATGAATACAAAGGTAGGAATCAATGAAAGTAGCTGTAATTGGTGCTGGAATTGTAGGTGTCTCATCTGCCAACTGGCTCTCTAAATTTGGTCAAGAAGTCACATTGTATGACAAAGGTGAACCTGGAAGTGAGGCAAGTTATGGTAATGCAGGAACCTATGCAAAATATGCAAATGTGCCTACAAATTCTTCAAGTTTTTTTTATTTATTTCCTTATCTCTTATTTCATAAAGATAGCCCTCTTTTTATAAGGGGAAAATATTTTATTAAGGCGTTGCCGTGGTTAACAAAATATTTAAGCAATTGTCGGCCATCAAAAGTTAAAGATACATCAGAAAAGCTTACTACTTTACTTTCTAGAGTGGATGAGGGATACGAAGATTTATTTAAAGATGCAAATATAGAACATCTTATTTCAAAGGAAAGTGTTATGTATTTATGGTCGTCAAAGCTTTTCTATAAAGCTGCTATTCCTGATTTTGCTACTAGAGCTAAAACTGGAATAGATATTCAGCTATTAGATCACAATGAAATATCTGATGTAGAACCTGAGTTAAATAATAATTTTTATAAGGGAGCCTTATTTAATGGCTCATATTTTTCTAAGAACCCCAAGGAGACAACATTAGGCCTATTGAAGCTATTACAATCCAGAGGAGGTAAGTTTCTTCAAGAAGAAGTTATGGATGTAAAGATGAATTCAAGTAATAAAGTTGAAATTATTACAGATAAAGGAAAAAAAGAATTCGACAAAGTTATTGTTTGTGCGGGAGTGTGGTCAAAAAAACTTGCTGCTTTATTCGGTGACACTGTTCCCCTAGAGGGCGAGCGTGGCTATCATATTGCATACAATAATTTTAATCCCATTAAACGACCTGTAGCTTGGCAAGAGCGAGGAACTTATTTTACACCAATGAACGATGGCTTAAGAGTTGGAGGCGTGGTCGAGTTAGCGGGACTTGAAAGAGAGTTGAATCAAAAAGTTATTAGTTTTTTGTCAAGAGCTGCAAAGCATGTTTTTCCAAACCTTTTAGGACACGATCAAGAGTGGGTAGGCTTTAGACCTTCTGTACCAGATTCTTTACCAGTTATTGGACAATCTAAAAAAAACCCCTATATTTATTATTGCTTTGGACACCAGCATATAGGATGGTCTTTAGGAGGAATTACTGGAAAATTAATTGCTCAGGAAGCTACGGCAAATAAAACGGATATTGATTTATCACCATTTTCTATTGAAAGATTCTAATTATGAAATATTCGCTATTAAATTTAGTTCGTAACGCTTTTTCTTATCATGAGAATTGGCAAGAAGCATGGACAAACCCAGAGTTAAAAAAAGAATATGACATAATTATTGTTGGTGGTGGTGGCCACGGCCTTGGGACTGCCTATTATCTAGCAAAACAGTTTGGTCTTAAGAATATAGCAGTCCTTGAAAAAGGCTGGATAGGTGGTGGTAACACTGGAAGAAATACAACAATTATTAGATCTAATTATTTATGGGATGAAAGTGCAGCATTATACAATCATGCTGTTAATTTGTGGGAAGGCCTATCAAGTGAATTAAATTATAATGTAATGTTTTCGCAAAGAGGATTATTTCACTTAGCGCATACTGTGCATGATATGCAAGAAATTACTCGAAGAGGATATTCTAATCATCTCAATGGAATTGATGCTGAAATTTTAAATAAGGAAGATGTTTTAAAGAAAATTCCTTTTATAAATGGTGATGGTCGTTATCCAATCATGGGAGCTTTACTACAAAGACGTGGTGGAACAGCGAGACACGATGCAGTTGCATGGGGCTATGCAAGAGCAGCAGAGAATTTAGGAGTTGATATAATTCAAAATTGTGAGGTCACAGGAATAAATATTACAAAAGGAATAGTTACAGGATTAGAAACAACAAGAGGTAGTGTAAAAGCTAAAAAAGTTGGACTGGTGCCAGCTGGGCATAGTTCAGTGCTAGCAAACATGGCAGGATTCCAGTTGCCTATAAATTCTGTACCATTGCAAGCTTTAGTGAGTGAGCCAATTAAACCAGTTTTAGACTGTGTCATAATGTCAAATGCTGTTCATGTTTATGTTAGTCAATCAGACAAAGGTGAGCTTGTAGTTGGAGCAGGCTCAGATGCTTATAATTCTTACTCACAGCGAGGTTCATTTGATATGATTGAGCATATTATGGGTCCTTTAGTTGAACTTTTCCCAATATTTTCTAGGTTAAAAATGTTAAGACAATGGGGCGGCATTGTTGATGTTACTCCTGACCGAAGTCCAATTATTGGAAAGACACCTATTGAAAATCTATTTATTAATTGTGGCTGGGGAACTGGTGGTTTTAAAGCAACACCAGGGTCTGCACATGTTTTTGCTGAAACAGTTGCGACTGGTGAACCTAGTAAGATAGCAGTACCATTTTCAATAGATCGTCATTATTCAGGAGCATTAGTAGATGAGGCAGCTGCAGCAGCAGTAGCCCATTAGGTTTAAGTATGTTTGTAATTAAGTGTCCATATTGCGGTGAAAGAGATCAAACAGAGTTTTCATGTCATGGTGAATCACATATAGCACGGCCAGAAAATCCAAATGAAGTTGGTGATGTTGAGTGGGGGAAGTATCTATTTTTTAGAAGTAATCCAAAAGGCATGCATTATGAAAGGTGGACACATGATCATGGTTGTAGAAGATGGTTCAACGTTCAACGACATACTGTTACAGATAAAATAATGCAGACATATAAAATGGGTCAACCAAAACCTAAGGGTATTAATGATTAATAGAAATAGATTATTTTCTGGAGGCTTGATTGATAGAAATATTCTTATTAAATTTAAATTTAATGGTAAGCCACTTCAAGGTTACCAAGGAGATACATTAGCTTCTGCATTATTAGCCAATGATATTCATTTAGTGGGCAGAAGCTTTAAGTACCATCGACCAAGGGGAATTCTTACCTCAGGATCAGAAGAGCCAAATGCGCTAGTACAATTGGGCAAAGGAGCTGAGACTGAGCCTAATGCTAGGGCAACTGAGATCGAACTATATGATGGTTTAGAGGCCTCTAGTCAAAATTGTTGGCCTTCTGTTAATCATGATATTGGAGCTTTAAATAACTTATTCTCAAGAATTTTACCTGCAGGATTTTACTATAAAACTTTTATGTGGCCACCAAGTATGTGGATGTTCTATGAATACTTTATTCGAAGAGCAGCCGGGTTAGGAGAAGCGCCTAAAGAAAAAAATCCATCAAGATATGAGCAGAAGTTTTTTTATTGCGATGTCACAGTTGTTGGGGCTGGTGTTAATGGCTTAACAGCTGCACTTACTGCAGCACGCGCAGGTGCAAGTGTCTTGCTTGTAGATGAGAAGCCAGAACTTGGAGGCTACTTATTAAATGCTAAGAGTAGAATTAACAACCTTGATACAAAAAAATGGATTAAAGACACTGTTAAAGAACTTATGGCACTTGAAAATGTGACAGTTCTAAACAGAACAGCAGCAACTGGATATTATGATTATAATTATGTCACAGCCTTACAAAAAATTACAAATCACTTACCAAACTCTTTATCAAAACAACCGCGTGAAAGATTTTGGAGAATAAGATCAAAAGAAGTAATTCTTGCACAAGGTGCATTTGAGCGTCCTTTAGTTTTTTCTGGCAATGATCGTCCTGGAATAATGATGGCCTCATCCGCCCAAACATATGTCAATCAATATGGTGTTTTGCCTGGCAATGCTGTTACCTTATTTACAAATAATGACCATGCGTATTCAGTAGCTGTAGATCTAATTTCTAAGGGTGCCAAAGTTATCATTGTAGATATTAGAAGTAATATTTCAGAAAAAATTAGAAAATTGTGTGAGCAGAATAAAATTGAAACTTATATTTCACATGCAGTCATCAAAACTGATGGTTCAAAAAAAATAAGCTCAATTACAGTTCAAGAGTTAAGTGAAGATAAACAATCATTTGTTGGTGAGGCAGTTACTATTGGTACAGATTTATTATTAATGTCAGGTGGATGGAACCCCGCAGTTCAATTATTCAGTCAATCACGTGGCAAGCTTAAATACAATGATCAAATTAGTTCATTTATTCCTGATGTACTGGTCGATAACCAAGCTGTTATAGGCTCTAATAATGGTGACTTTAATCTTAAACAAAGTCTCATGAGTAGCTATGAAGCAGGTCTTGGAGCAGCACATCGTACAGGAAATAAACAAGAAGTAGAAAACTTTATAAATGACGCGAATGAGCCAATTGAATTTATCACAGCAGAAGTTGTTCCATATGTTTTAGGCTCTAAACCAGTGACGCATGGCTCTAAGCATTTTATTGATTTTCAAAATGATGTAACTGCTGCTGATATATTTCTAGCACAAAGAGAAGGTTATGTAAGCGTAGAACATACTAAAAGATACACGACAACTGGAATGGCGACTGATCAAGGTAAAACATCTAATGTAAATGCATTGGCTTTAATGTCACATATACAACAGAAACCGGTTGGTGACGTAGGACATACAACTTTTAGACCTCCTTATGTGCCACAAACATTTGGTGCGATTGCTGGAAGAAATGTAGATCAATATTTTGACCCACAAAGACTGACAGCTATACATGAGTGGCACATAGATAATGGTGCTGTATTTGAAGATGTTGGACAATGGAAAAGACCATACTTTTATCCTAAAAAAGTAGAAACAATGACAGAAGCTGTGAATAGAGAGTGTATAGCAGCTAGAGCAAGTGTAGGTATTTTAGATGCATCAACCTTAGGGAAGATTGATATACAAGGACCTGACGCAGCAAAATTCCTAAATTTAATCTATACCAATGCTTGGTCAAAACTAGAAATAGGTGCATGTCGTTATGGCTTAATGTGCAATGAGCATGGAATGGTTTTTGATGATGGAGTGACAACTAGATTGGGTGAAAATCATTATCATATGACTACAACTACTGGTGGGGCTGCGAGAGTAATGTCTTGGCTTGAAGAGTTTTTACAGACGGAGTGGTTAGATATGAAAGTTTATTGTACCTCAGTTACTGAACAGTGGACTGTATTAAGTATTTGTGGTCCAAACTCTAGAAAGTTATTAGCCTCATTAACTGAAGATGATATTAGTAATGAAGAGTTACCATACATGAGAATGAAAGAAGCTAAAGTATGTGGTGTTGATGCAAGAATATTCAGAATAAGTTTTACTGGTGAATTAAGTTTTGAAATTAATGTATCCGCACGATATGGTAGGTATGTTTGGGATAAAGTCATAGAAGCAGGCAAGAAATTTAATATTACTCCATATGGAACCGAAACCATGCACGTGCTTAGAGCAGAAAAAGGATTTATAATTGTTGGGCAGGATACAGACGGAAGTGCAACTCCTAGTGATTTAAATATGGATTGGATTGTCTCTAAAAAGAAAGAAGACTTTCTAGGTAAAAGATCATTTCTAAGACCTGATACAGCAAAAAATGGCCGTAAACAGCTGGTAGGATTACTGATCAATGACAAAAAAACAGTCGTACCTGAAGGAAGCCACATAGTTGAAGAAGTAAGTAAGCAACCACCTATGAAAATGGAAGGACATATTACTTCTAGTTACTTTAGCCCAACTCTTGGACACCCCATAGCTATGGCCATGCTTAAAAATGGAAAAGCAAGAAATGGTGATCTGGTAAAAATTCCATTAATGAATGGTAAGGTTGTAGAAGCTACTGTAACTGAAAATGTTTTTTACGATAAGGCAGGAGCTAGGCAAAATGACTAATCCAAGTATCGACTCACCATTAATAAAAAAAGATAAATTCTGTGCTAACGGTATAACTATAGTGAGTACAGAGTTTGTAGGTAAGTTAAATTTTAGATGTTTTTCTGAAAATACTTTAATTCTAAGTAAAATTAAAAATATTACAGGAATAAACTTACCCCTGAATGCTGGAGAAGTTTATGGTAATAATGAATTTAGAATTCAATGGCTGGGTCCAAATGAATGGATAATACAATGTGCAAATGATGAAAAATTAAATTTAATAAATAATATTAAATCTGAGTTAGCTCAAGAGCATTATAGCATTACTGATGTGTCTGACTATTATCTTACAATTAGAATGAGTGGAAAGAATAGCAATGAGATCCTGAGCAAAGGAACTGCATTAGATTTGAAATCCTATATTTTTAATAAGGATATGTGTGCTCAAACTTACATTGCTAAGGCAACTGTTTTGATCGATAGATTATCTAATGAGCCGATGTATGATATTTCTGTCAGATGGAGTTATGCCGAATACCTTTGGGAATGGCTTGTAGATGCTGCATATGAGTTTACAGAATAAATTATATTTATTGTGATCAGATCTTTATCTTTAGTCTTATTGAGTGGCATCTTAAAAAAATGCCCAAGGTGTGGAAAGGGTAAAATTTATTCAAAATATTTAAAAGTTAATAAACATTGCTTGAAGTGTAATGAGGAATTAGCTTCCTATAGAACAGACGATTTTGGTCCATGGCTATCCATAGTTGTAGCGGGCCATATTATTGTGCCATTAGTACTTTCTTTAGAAAAAAACTATGCATTAGATTTATGGATTCAAGCATCAATATGGATTCCATTTACTATTTTAATAGTTTTAATCCTACTACCTATGTCTAAGTCAATTTGTTTAGCAATTTTGTGGAGACTCAAAATGAAGGACAAAGAAAATAGCTTAAATAATAAATGAAGATAGCGATTATTGGATCAGGAATCTCAGGCCTTGGATCAGTTTATTATTTGTCAAAAGATCATGACATTGATTTATATGAATCTAATAGCAGACTAGGCGGCCATACGCATACCCATACAGTCACTATAGGTGATGAAGTCGCTAATGTTGATAGCGGTTTCATTGTCTGTAATAATCAAAATTATCCTAATATTTTAAATTTATTTTCAGAGTTAGATGTCTTGCTTCATAAGGCATCTATGTCTTATAGCTTTACTTCAGAAAATATCTCTTGGTCATCTAATGATTTTGATAAAATAAAGACATTTTTCGATCCGACTAAATTAAAGCTTTTACTTGGTATAATTAGATTTAATTCATTGGCAAAAAAATCAACTAAAGAAAAAATCACACTTTTTGAATGGTTAAACAATAATAATTTTTCAAATGAATTTATAGATTCATATGTCTTACCAATGGCTGGAGCTATTTGGTCATCTGAATCTAAGAATATTCTAAACTTTCCCGCAAACACCTTTCTAAGGTTCTTTAATAATCATGGTTTATTGAAGTTGTTTAACAGACCAACATGGTTTTCATTATTAAATGGGAGTAAGAGCTACATAAAAAAGATTATAGACCGATCAACTATCAATAAAATATACTTATCTGCAGATTTAAAAATTAGAAGAGAAAAAAATATAGTAATTATTGAAAATAATGCAAAAATAAAAAGCTATGATACAGTTATATTTGCCTGTCATGCCAATCAGGTAAAGCCAATCCTTATTGACATGACTAAAGAAGAAAAAAATACTCTGAATTTATTTGATTATAACATGAATAGAGTTGTCTTACATACAGATGATTCATTGATGCCCGAGACTAAAAACCAATGGTCGGCTTGGAACTCCTATAAGAATGACGATAGTGATTACGTAACTTATTGGATGAATAAATTACAAAATTTAGAAATTAATAAGAATATATTTGTTACCTTGGGAAAATTTAAACCTTTGGAAAGCAAATTTACTATAAAAAACTTATCATATGAACATATCTCTTACAGCTTTAGTACTCTGGAAGGTCAAAAAAGAATAGAAGATATTCAAGGGCTTAATAACACCTATTTTGTTGGTGCCCATCTAGGATATGGATTTCATGAAGACGGCCTAACATCTGCACTAAGAATATCTAAAATGATAAGTAATGAAAAATTCTAAGCAGTTTATATTTCATGGAAAAGTTTTCCATCAACGTGTTTTTCCAAAGAAACATAAATTTGTTTATAAGTATGAAAGTCTATATGTAAAAAACATATATTCATTTTCTAAGTTTAGTTTTTTAAAGCAAAGCAATCTTTTCTTTAAATTTGACTATAGTACCAGTCAAGTAAAAGATAATATAGTTCCCTGGATAAAGAAAATTATAAAAGATTTTTCTCTTGATGTAGATTTCTTGGAGTTAAATATTCTAAAAACTCCTAATACTTTTTTTAAAAAAGCTTTTAACCCAGTTTGTTTTTGGTTTATTAATTATAAAGATCAAACCATAGCTGTCATTGCTGAAGTCACAAATACATTTAAAGAACAGCACTCATACTTCTTAGATAATGGTGGCAAGCCTATTACAGATACTCAGTGGTTTAAGGGTGATAAAAAACTATACGTTTCTCCTTTTGCTGACAGAATTGGTAAGTATGAATTTAATTTTAATCAAAATCCTTTAAAAGTAAAAATCAATGAATTCGACCCAAAAAATAACTTAGAAATAATTACTAGTTTAAAAGGAGAGTATATCGTCGCAACTGGATTTTTAAGATTTATGATGTATATACGTATATTAAGTAACTCATTTATAGTGGCTCCAAGAATACATATTCAGGCTTTTTATTTATGGATGAAGAAACTAAAATTTTATAGCCATAATGGAAGTGGACATGTTAAATAAAGTATTAAAATCACGAGTAGAAACTGCACTTATTAATATTAAGATAGGTGAGTTAACATTGATTTATCCAGATAAAAGTGTGATTAGCTTTGGCTCAGGTAGCATTAAGGCTAATATTAAAATTAAATCTTGGAAAACTATTTGGCTAGCTGTAACCAGGGGCGACATTGGTTTAGCAGAGGGGTATTTTAATAATCATTGGGAAACTGATGATGTGCTTGGTTTATTAGAGCTCCTATCTTTGAATATGGACCATATAAGAGATATTGCTGATGGCTCAAAAATATTCACTTTTTTTTCTTGGCTATACCATGTTACTAGAGCAAATTCTATTAAGGGTAGTAAGAAGAATATATTAGCTCATTACGACCTAGGTAACGACTTTTATAAAATATGGCTAGATAAAACTATGACATACTCATCTGCGTATTTTAATAATAAAGATATTGATCTGAGTCAGGCCCAGGATGATAAGTACCAACTGATATTAGATAAGCTTAACTTAAAACCAAATAGTCATATTTTAGAGATTGGTTGTGGGTGGGGTGGCTTCATTGAGTACGCTGCATTGAAAGGTCATCAGGTTACGGGAATAACTATATCAGACGAACAGTATAAATTTGCATTGAATAGAATAAAAGACCTACCTAACAATCCAGAAATTGTATTACAAGACTATAGATTAACTAATGGTCAATACGATGCAGTTGTATCTATTGAAATGTTTGAAGCCGTAGGATCAAAGTACTGGGAAAAATATTTTCAAAAAGTAAAAGAGCTTTTAAAACCTAATTCAAAAGCATTAATACAAACAATCACTATTGCTGATGAACTATTTAAAAAATATATAAAAGAACCTGACTTTATTCAAACTTATATTTTTCCAGGAGGCGAGATGGCATCAGATAGTGAATTTTTATCATTTGCAAAAAAGATTAATCTAAAGTCTCTAGATATAAACTCTTTTTCCAATGATTATGCAAAGACCTTAGAGAGCTGGTTTCATAACTTTAATGATAACTGGAGCAAGATCGCAGCGCTAGGCTTCAATGAGCAGTTTAAAAGATTATGGGATTTCTATTTAGCTTATTGTCGAGGTGGCTTTTTATCGACAAGAATAAATGTTTCTCAGTATTTATTCGAAAAATAAAGCTAGTTATTTAAAGCTTCTACTTTTTAGTCGCTACGATTCATAAATGTGATGCAATAGTTATTGTGAATAGTAGATATAAAGTTTACGATCAAAATTCATGAGTAAATTAAAGTTTTTTTTCATTAAAATCATAATTAGATTAGTAAGATTTTTTTATCAGGCGAAGTCAGAGAATAATGCCAAATTAATTAATGATGTTAGGATTGATCCGCGAATTAAAAAAAATTTCTGGTTTGATTTACCTCCAAGAAAGCAATTCAAAAACCGAGATGAGATGATCAATTATCATAGCTCTGGTTATATTAAAAAAGAGATTAAATTATTTGAACGATTTTCAGAAATTTATGATGATAAAAAAATAGCTCCAACTAAAGGCTTAAAAATTGAAACTAAAGAAATAGTATCTTTGCCAGACAATAATATAATCAAGATGCAGTGCATTAGACCAGACAACGATGAAATACTTCCATGCGTTTATTATATTCATGGTGGCGGTATGGAATACCTTTCATGTTTTTATGGCAATTATAGAGCTTGGGGAAGATTAGTTGCTCATCAAAATATTGCTGTCGTGATGGTTGACTTTAGAAATGCAACCATACCATCCTCTGCACCTGAAGTTGCCCCATTCCCAGCGGGATTAAATGACTGTGTTTCTGGAGTTAAGTGGATTCATGAAAATAGTGATTTGCTGAAGATTGATAAGAATAGAATAGTGGTTGCAGGAGAAAGTGGTGGAGGTAATTTAACTTTGGCAACTGGCATGTCATTAAAAAAAGAAGGTAAATTAAACATTGTTAAAGGACTTTATGCTCTCTGTCCTTATATAGCCGGTATTTGGCCATTAGAAACCAACCCCTCTTCAATTTCTAATAATGGGATTTTTTTAGATCTACACAATAACCCTGGACCAATTGCATATGGCATTGACGAACTGCATAATAAAAATCCATTAGCTTGGCCAGGCTTTGCAACCATTGAAGATGTTCAAGGGTTTCCACCAACACATATTCATGTTAATGAGTGTGATCCACTAAGAGACGAAGGGTACAATTTTTATAAGCTATTAAAAGATGCGAGAGTTGAAACAGATTTTACAGAAGCAAAAGGCACAATTCATGCTACGGAGCTTTTTGTAACCATGTGTCCTGACATATCCCTTAGGGCTGCAAAAAACATAGCTAAATTCTGTAGATCATAGGACAATTTTTTTTAATCATGGGTAAGGTAGCTTTTCTAACAGTATTTATACTATGTACTTTTGGTAACACTATTTCTCAAGAAATCAATTCACCAGCTCACCATTTAAAAGATGGAACCTTTACCAACACCACAGGAATATCTAATAATAAGTCTCTCAAAGAAATCTATAATTGGATGATAGATAAAAGTAGGGAAAAACCCAACGCTCTAGATTTTAATCTAGTAAGCCCTAACTTTGATTTAATTAATCAAGCTGTTAAGGGTAAAACTATTACCTGGATTGGGCATGCATCATTTTTATATCAAAACCAAGAACTAAATATATTAATGGACCCACATTTAACCGAAAGAGCATCACCTCTCAGCTTTGCTGGACCTAAGCGTTACACTCCACCTGGAATGAAATTAGGTCAACTTCCAAAAATTGATATTGTAACTATTTCACATAATCATTATGACCATCTTGATATAAAAACTGTACAAAGAATTGCTAAAGATAATCCTGGTGCAGTTTTCTTAGTTCCCTTAGGCCTGAAACAATGGTTTCTCAATCAATCAATTACTAATGTTATTGAATTAGACTGGTGGGAAAAATATGTTCTTAAGGGTACGACTGTGACCTTTACGCCTGTTCAACACTGGTCATCAAGAACATTGCTTGATAGAAATAAATCTTTATGGGGTGGATGGCACTTTAAGAATAGCTATCATAGTTTAGTTCACTTAGGTGACACGGGGTATACTAATGACTTTAAAGAAATTAATGAAAAGTTAGGGTCAGTAGACCTCGCCTTAATACCAATAGGTGCTTATGAACCAAGATGGTTTATGAAGTTTTCCCATATGAATCCAACTGAGGCAGTTCAGGCTTTTATTGATTTGGGGGCTAAAAAAGCCATAGGTATGCATTGGGGTTCATTTATTCTTACGGACGAGCCAGTTGATGAACCACCTCGGCTTTTAAAGGAAGTAATGATTAACAAGTTTTTAAAAGAAGATTTATTTGTGACACTAAAGCACGGTGAAACTATTGCTTTAACTAATTAGTAATACTAATTATTCATTTCTTTCAAAGTCATTGCATTGATTATTTTCACCAGAGCAGCACGGATCTATATTTATTTTACAGTTTGGACATTGAGAATGTCCGTGAACATCAATAGGCTTAACAATAGTATTGCACCATAGGCAAATTTGACTTTGATTCATATTTACAATTATTAATTAAAATAAAACATTAGGGAAGACATTGTTTTTAAAGATCATTTAATTTATTTGAAGAAATAGTTTGTAATTTTCTTATATATGTAGTCATGTTTGAGCAGTGCTGATTTAATTCTAATTGCAGAGCGCTTATAAAATCCTGCTAAAGTGAATGTCTTTGACCATCGCTTTAGTCGGTGGTTTTTTTTTGAGCTTTCTCAAGTTAAAGCCAGGTAGCTTAACTGTATTGTACACCTGACATTTTGTCGAAGTACTAAAGAAGGAGAATAATAAATGAGTAAAAAAGGATTAGTTGAGAGACTGAATGAGGGACCTGTTATTTGTGCCGAAGGCTTTTTATTTGAAATTGAAAAACGTGGTTATTTATCATCAGGGCAGTTTGTTCCAATGGTTTCCTTAGAGCATCCTGAAGCATTAGAAAATTTACATAGAGACTTTCAACACGCTGGATCAGATATTGTTGAAGCTTTTACCTATAATGGCCATAGAGAAAAAATGAGAGTTATTGGTAAAGAGGATTTGTTAGAACCATTAAATAGAGCGGCTTTAAAAATAGCAAAAAAAGTTGCTGATACCCCTAATGATGGTGGGACATCGAATTTAATGGCTGGAAATATTTCAAATTCTAACATTTGGAAAGATGGTGATAAAGATTCTCAGACCGAAGTAACCAGTATGTTTGCAGAGATGATTGATTGGGCTGTAGACGAGGGTGCGGATATGTTAATTGGAGAAACATTTTATTATGCTGAAGAGGCCTATAGAGCACTTGAGCTTATAAAGAAAGCTAATTTACCAGCTGTTGTTACTATTGCACCGATGGGTGAAAATATTATGCGAGATGGTGTCTCAATTGTTGATACGTGTAAAGAGCTAGAGCAAAGAGGAGCAGATGTCGTTGGTCTAAATTGCTTTAGAGGACCTGCAACAATGATGCCTTATCTTAAAGAGATCAGAAAAGCTGTTAAATGTCATGTTGCCGCTCTTCCAATAAATTATCGAACTACTGACGAGCATCCAACTTTCTTTAATTTACCAGATAACAATGGTTGTTCTT
>Ga0114997_10000124_pt1 | contig 55090 bp, 51 predicted proteins | sample ArcticOcean_MG_C_2_FD_87045 | JGI IMG/M metagenome (GOLD analysis project Ga0114997, IMG submission 87045) | Marine microbial communities from western Arctic Ocean - ArcticOcean_MG_CB4_136 | ecosystem: Environmental > Aquatic > Marine > Oceanic | place: Arctic Ocean: Canada Basin | collected... | reverse complement strand
TGTTGTTGGAGGGGTATACGTTGGCACTGAAACTATAGAGATGTTAGCAGTAAATGTGCCCGATAGAGTTTTTTATGCATATGATAGTTACTCGCTAACAGCTTCAGCTCAAGCAACCTTAGGCAAACAAGCAAAATGGTTAAAAGCAAATCCATCTGCATCAATTGCGATTGAAGGTCATGCTGATGAAAGAGGAACAAGAGAATATAACTTGGCACTAGGTGACAGAAGAGCATCTTCTGCAAAAGATTATTTAATGAGCCAAGGAATAAGCTCTAATAGAATAAGTACTATAAGCTATGGAAAAGAGCGACCAGTGAGCAATAGCTCTAATGATACGTCTTGGTCTCAAAATAGACGTTCAGTTTCAGTTAGAACAAACTAAAGTAACTTAACTTTTTTTACTTCAGCTATTTGCCTTTATTTGGACAAATAGCTGTAGTTGACTTGTAGTCTCATACGAGTCATTTTTTATGTACAAATTAAATATTAAAATACTTATTTTAACCTTGTTAACATTAGTTAGCTTAAGCTCAATTTCTAGCGCTGACACTATTGAAGATGTTATCTCTAAAATTAACTCAATTGAAAATAGAATCAAGGTTTTAGAGAAAGCTACTTTTAATAATACCACCTCAAGTACAAATAGTTTTAATGCTGGAAATTATGAAGCTATTATAACTAAACAGTCTATTCAAATTGTCGAGCTTCAAAATCAAATACAAGAACTTACAGGTAGTATTGAAGAAGTATTGTTTAGTTTGCAGACATTAATAAGTAACTATAATAATTTTAAAGCGGATACAGAAATGAGATTTTCTGATGTCAAATCGACAACAACACAAACAAGCAATCAAGCCCTTTTAACATCTGAGCAAACTGAAACAATTGATTACAATCTAGAGCCTAAAAGTCTTGGTACTTTGCAAGTGCCTTTAGATGAAGAGGTAGATAGTAGTCAAGATTTTGCAGTCTTAGATAAACAAGAAATTGTTGCAACAGTTGATCAGGAAAGCTTAATTCTATTGGAAGAAAAAAAACCTCAAATTTTATTATTACCAGAAGGTTCTGAACAAGAACGATATGAGTTTAGTATAAATTTATTAACTTCAGGTGACTATCCAGGAGCTGAAGCTGCCTTAAAAGAATTCATATTAATAGCTCAAGAAGAAAAGCTTTTATCCAATGCATATTTTTGGCTAGCAGAAACTTATTATGTTAGAGAAAACTATAAAGATGCAGCTAAAAACTATTTATCTATTTACCTAGAACATCCGAATAGCTCCAAAGCTCCAAATGGACTTTTAAAATTAGGCATATCATTAATAAAAATGGGGCAACTTGAACAAGGTTGCGCTTCACTAGTAAAATTAAGGATCAGTTATCCAGAAACAGATAAGTCTCTTTTAAATAGAGGCGATATTGAGATTCAGAGAAATGGCTGTAAAACTAGCTAAGCCAAAAAAATCTAAATCTTTTAAACAAGTCCCAGAAAATGATTTTTTTAAGAGCTTAGCAAAGATCAAATTAGTTAAAAAAATTGCAATAGCTGTTTCTGGAGGACCAGATAGTTTAGCCCTAACAATTCTACTTAATAAGTTTTCATCTCTAAATAACATCAGACTATATGCAATTAGTATTGACCATGGCTTGAGAAGCTCATCAAACAGTGAATTGAAGTGGTTGGCATCTGAGATGAAAAAAAGAAAAATCAATCATAAAATAATTAAATGGAAAGATAAAAAACCTACATCAAACATACTTTCTAACGCAAGAGACAAAAGATATAAACTTCTAATAGAGGAGTGTAACAAGCTTAATATTAAGTATTTATTTACAGGGCACCATCTAGATGATCAGGTTGAAAATATGCTCTTAAGGCTTATCAGAGGCAGTGGCATAAAAGGCTTAGCATCACTGCAAGCAGAGTTTAAATTTACAAATAGCAAGGTGAAAATTCTAAGACCTTTGCTGCCTTATCCAAAAAAATCTTTAATTTCTTATTTAGCCAATGAAAAGCAAGAATATATTATTGATCCAACTAATTTTAATAGTAGCCACGATAGAAGTAGAATTCGTAAAGTCACCAGTCATCTTGTCGAAGAAGGCCTAACTAACATTAGACTTTTAAATACCTTTAAATATTTAAAAGAAGCGAATAATTCTATAAATTATTTAATTAATACATCAATAAAAAATTTTATTAAGGTAGATCAAAATGGCTTAGTATCTTTATCAATAAATAAATTTAGCCCACTTCCAGCAGAAATTAAATTTAGATCATTGTCAAAAATACTTTCTTTTATTGGTAAAAATAAAAATGAACCACGTTCGAAAAGTATTTTAAATCTATTAAATAAAATTACAGCTACTGAATTTACGAATACCACTTTATCCAATTGTTTAATATTAAAACAAAAAAAACTTATATTTTTTTTACCAGAGACATCTAGGCAGATTAAATCTACTAAAATAAAATTAGATAATTTTATTTGGAATGATCAATACAAAATAACAATGAAAAAAAATCATACTAAAGGATTAAGTATTCGTTATTTAGGTCTAGCTGCTGCAAAAAAAATGCCAAAAAAATACAGTGAAGGCTCTGACCAAAGAACAACTGCAGCCCTTGTCAGTATATGGAAAGATAAAAAATTATTAGAGGTACCTACTTTAGGCTATAAGGATACTAAAAATACCTCAGTAAAGAAAATTGATATAATTGATATATATTCTTTTTTTGAGGAAAGATAATATAAATAACCCATTGATTTAATATGTATATTTGATTTACTATAATACTTGTAAGTCCAATATTAGATATTACTTATATATTAATATAATTTAAAATATTATGAACATGAAAAATATTGTTACATGGCTCTTTATAGGCTTAATAATTATTGGATTATTTAATCTATTTAATCCAAACTCTAACAGTGCCCCTAGCGCACTTGATTTAACTTACTCGCAGTTTCTTGAAAATGTTCAAAACGGCTCTGTTAATGATGTTACAATTCGGGGTAATAATATTTCTGGGAATTTTTCAGACGGTAGAAAATTTAAAACTTATGCTGTAAATGATTCAACTTTAGTTGAAAAACTTACTAAAATGGGAGTTAATATTTCTGCAGCCCCACTTGATGATGGTTATCCTTCTATATTAGGAATTCTAATTTCTTGGTTCCCAATGCTCTTACTTATTGGTGTATGGATTTTCTTCATGCGTCAAATGCAAGGTGGAAAAGGTGGTGCAATGGGCTTTGGAAAGTCAAAAGCAAAACTCTTAAACCAAAATAAAAATAAAGTTACTTTTAATGAGGTTGCTGGAATTGATGAGGCTAAAGAAGAGTTATCTGAAATTGTTGACTTCTTAAAAGATCCAAGAAAATTTCAAAAACTAGGTGGAAGAATTCCAAAAGGTGCATTATTAATTGGCCCCCCAGGTACAGGTAAAACCTTATTAGCTAGGGCAGTAGCAGGTGAGGCAGATGTTCCTTTCTTTACAATCTCAGGATCTGATTTTGTTGAAATGTTTGTTGGTGTTGGAGCATCAAGAGTTAGAGATATGTTTGAGCAAGGCAAAAAAAATGCTCCATGTATAATTTTTATTGATGAAATTGATGCTGTGGGAAGAAGTAGAGGAGCTGGCTTAGGCGGTGGCAATGATGAAAGAGAGCAAACTTTGAATCAATTATTAGTAGAGATGGATGGCTTTGATGCCAATGAAGGTATTATTTTGGTGGCTGCAACTAATAGGCCGGATGTTCTAGATCCAGCACTATTAAGACCAGGGAGATTTGATAGACAAGTAGTAGTTCCCAATCCAGATTTAGTAGGCAGAGAAGCAATATTAAAAGTACATATTAAAAAAATATTAGTAGCTCCGGATGTTGATACAAGAACGATAGCTAGAGGAACACCAGGATTCTCTGGTGCAGATTTAGCAAATATCGTAAATGAATCAGCCTTACTTGCTGCTAGGAAAAATAAAAAAATTGTTACTATGGTAGACTTTGAGGAAGCCAAAGATAAAGTTATGATGGGCTCTGAAAGAAGATCATTAGTAATGACTGAAGATGAAAGAAAGCTTACAGCCTACCATGAAGGTGGCCATGCTTTAATTGCAATTCATCAGCCAGATTCTGATCCAATTCATAAGGCTACAATTATTCCACGTGGAAGAGCTCTTGGAATGGTTATGCGTCTACCTGAAAGAGATCAGCTATCAATGTCTAGGAATAAGATGTTTGCTGACATGACTGTTGCTATGGGTGGAAGAGTTGCAGAAGAGTTAATATTCGGAGCTGGAAAAGTTACTTCAGGAGCTTCATCTGATATAGAGATGGCTACTAAGCTTGCAAGAAATATGGTTACTAGATGGGGCTTAAGTGAAAAGCTGGGGCCATTACAATATGAAGAAAATGAGGAAGAAGTATTTCTTGGTCGTTCAGTTACTAGGCATCAAAATGTTTCTGAGGAAACAGCCAGACTAATTGATTCAGAAATTAAAAGCATAGTTGAAAAGTGCTATAATGAAGCACATAAAATATTAAAAGAAAATATTAATGATCTACATACTTTAGCTAAGGGTCTTTTAGAATATGAAACGTTAAATGGAGTTGAAATAAAACAGCTGATTGAAACAGGATCTATTAATAGACCAGACCCTGAAGAAGAGATTAAAAATGCTGGACCTTCTGTGCCTAGTAGTGGCAAGTCAAAGCCATCAATAAATCCTGACTTAAAACCAAAACCACAAACATCTTAAGGTTTTTTATAAAATAAAAGTTAGGGCAAAAATGAATTATTACGTATGCCCAATTATTTCGAATAAAAAATTAAAATCTAAATATAGTAAAAAACTTGGATCTTCAAACCTATATTTTGATACAGTTGAAATTACTAGTAGAAATAAAAAAGAAATAAAAAAGAAGCTAGTTAATCTAAGGGATATCAAATTCTTAGATCAAAATGAATATGATGTTGTTAACAAACAAATTAAATTAATCATAGCTCCAAGAAAACCAATTAAATTATTAAAGTTTAATAAGCCTAAGATTATGGGCATACTTAATATTACGCCTGATAGTTTTTCTGATGGAGGCAAGTATGCGTCACTTCATCTTAGTGCTAAGCATGCTAATAAAATGTTGCAGGATGGTGCTGATATCATTGATATTGGTGGAGAGTCTACTAGACCGGGAGCCATCACCATAAGCTCTAAAGAGGAGGTTCGTAGAATTTTACCCACAATAAATTATTTAAAAGATAAAAATAAAAAAATTATTATTTCTTTAGACACTCGTAAGTCAGAAGTAATGCTGGCAGGCATTAAAAAAAACATTGATATTATTAATGATGTCTCTGGGTTGAGATACGATAAAAAATCTATTCAAGTTATTAAGCAAAAAAATATGCCCTTTATATTAATGCATTCAATTCATACTCCAAAAAAAATGCAACTAAAAATTAAATATGATGATGTATTATTAGATATTTATGATTTCTTTAAAAAGAAAATTGAGTTATGTGAGAAAAATAAAATTAATAGAAATTCTATAATATTAGATCCTGGAATTGGTTTTGGTAAAACTACGCAACAAAATTTGAAGCTAATTTCTAATATAGCATTGTTGCATTCGTTAGGTTGTCCGCTCTTATTAGGTGCCTCAAGAAAAAGTTTTATTGGAAAATTGCATAAAAATGCATTAGAAGGAAAGAGAATGGGTGGTTCATTAGCTTCAGTTTTTTACGCATTATCTCAAGGTGTACAAATTTTTAGGGTCCATGATGTGTTTGAAACTTCCCAAGCAATAAAAGTTTTTAATAATTTATAAATAAATAAAGATGCAAAAAAAATATTTTGGTACTGACGGAATCCGAGCAGAATCGAACAGTCTAAAACTAAATGGCTTAACTATGATGCGTCTAGGTATGGCTTTAGGTAAGTTTTTTACAAATGGTGAACATAGACATAGAGTAGTAATTGGAAAAGATACCAGGTTATCAGGGTATATGATTGAGCAGGCCATAACATCTGGGTTGCTATCTATGGGTATCGACGTTTTACTACTGGGTCCAATCCCCACACCAGGAGTTGCTATGCTTGCAAAATCTATGCGTGCAGACTTTGGAGTAATGATATCAGCATCACATAATCAATATTCTGATAACGGAATTAAGTTATTTGATAAGAATGGAAATAAACTCTCTGATCAAATTGAACTTGAGATTGAAAAGTTAATGGATTCAAATGTTGAAGATTATTTAGTTAGTCCAGGTAAAATAGGAAGAGCAAAGCGTTTAGAAGATGCTAATGCTAGATATATTGAGTTTCAGAAAAATACATTTCCAAAAAAAATTAGTTTAGAAGGTCTTAAAATAGTCTTAGACTGTGCAAATGGTGCGGCTTACAAGTCAGCTCCAGTTATATTATGGGAACTAGGAGCTGAGGTCATTACTGTTGGAGTTGATCCTGATGGTACCAATATTAATAGAGACTGTGGCTCTACTAGCCCAGAGTTTATGGCTAAAAAAGTAGTAGAAGAAAAGGCTGATATCGGAATCTGCTTAGATGGAGATGGCGATAGAATTATTATTTGCGATGAAAATGGTAAGGTTATTGATGGAGATCAAATTCTAGGACTTTTAGGATTACATTGGAAAAAACATGGTCAGCTATCTACAAATGTGATTGTTGCAACTTCCATGTCTAATCTTGGATTAGAAAATATTTTAAAAGAGAATGATATAGAATTACATCGCACTAATATTGGCGATAGGTATGTCAAAGAAGCAATGTTAAAAACAAATGCGAATATAGGTGGAGAACAATCTGGTCATATTATCTTAAAAGATTTTATTGACACAGGTGATGGCATGATAACTGCTCTGCAAATCCTAAGAATCCTAATTGAAAAGAATCAGAAAGCCAGTAAAACACTTGATGTATTTGATCCAATTCCTCAAAAACTTTTAAATTTTAATCTAAATGACAGTAACATTCTGAAAAAAGACGAGACAGTCAGCCTCTTAGATGATTGCCAGAAAATATTAGGTATAGATGGTAGAATATTCGCTAGAATGTCTGGTACTGAACCACTTTTAAGGGTAATGATTGAGTGTAAAAATGCCTCAATCCTTGATACAGTTATCAAACAAGTTGATTCATATTTTACAAATTTATAAAAGGCTCTAAATGACAGGTGTAGTAGTTATAGGCTCTCAGTGGGGAGATGAGGGTAAGGGAAAGATTGTTGATTGGCTATCAAGTAAGGCAGATGTAGTTGTAAGATTTCAAGGTGGACACAATGCTGGCCATACGCTGGTTATTGATGGTGAAACTTATAAATTAAATCTACTGCCATCTGGTATATTGCGATCAGATAAACAATCTATTATTGGCAATGGAGTTGTACTAGATTTAAGGGCTTTAATTTCTGAAATTAAAGGATTATTAGAGAGAAATATTAAAATTTCACCAAGCAATTTAAGAATATCAGACAAAGCATCAATTATTCTTCCACTTCACCAAAAACTCGATGAATTAAGAGAGTTAAATGCTGGAAAAGATAAAATTGGCACAACTAAAAGAGGGATTGGACCTGCCTATGAAGATAAGGTTGCAAGGCGCTCTGTAAGGGTCTGTGATCTATTTGATAAGGCCCACCTTAAGTTAAAAATAATTAACTTATTGGGACATCACAATGCTTTAATGCGTGGGTATGGTGAGCAAGAATATGACGCACAAGAGGTCACTGATAAGATATTTGAACTTGGTCAAGAAATAAAACCTTATGCAAAATCTATTATAGAAATTTCTAGAGAAATTAATAAACCTGATAACAAAATTTTATTTGAAGGAGCTCAAGGGTTTTTGTTGGATATAGACCATGGTTCGTACCCTTTTGTAACTTCATCAAATACTCATTCAAGTTATGCTGCCATAGGTAGTGGTTTAAATCCGAATAGAATTAATCATGTTATGGGCATTACAAAAGCCTACACAACCCGAGTCGGCTCAGGACCCTTTCCTACAGAAGAAGATAATGCGACTGGACAAAAGCTTGGTGAAATAGGCCATGAATTTGGCACAGTAACAAATAGAAAAAGAAGATGTGGTTGGTTTGATGCTGTTTTAGTAGAACAGGCCGTTCAACAAGCAGGTATTAATGGAATTGCATTAACAAAATTGGACGTTTTAGATTCATTTGAAATATTAAAGGTTTGTGTAGCTTATGAGTTGAATGGTAAGCGAATAGATTATTTTCCTAGCTCAGAATTCGATCAAGCAAATATAAAACCAATCTATGAAGAACTAGAGGGATGGAACTCAGTGACTGCAGGATGTCAAAAATTGGAAGATTTACCTGAAAAAGCAATTAATTACATTAATAGAATTAGAGATTTAATTGGAGCTGATATAGACTTAGTTTCAACAAGCCCTAAAAGAGAAGATACTATTCTATTAAACGATGTATTTGCCTAAGCAGAAATTAAATGAGTTTCTTTAGCTAAATTTATCATTTCGATTTGAAGCTTAGCAAAAGCTTTTTCTTCAATTTGCCTTACTCTTTCTCTGCTAATTTTATAATCTTTACTAAGCTCTTCAAGAGTTTTAGGAACTTCAGATAACTTTCTTGATGTAATAATATCTTGTTCACGTTTATTTAGAATATTAATGGCCTTTGATAGCAAGGCTCTTCTTTTAGTTATTTCTTCTTTTTCAGCAAGTTTAACTTCTTGATCAGCGTCCTCATCAACTAACCAGTCCTGCCATTCAGTTTGGCCATCTTCAGAAATAATGGTATTTAAAGAATAGTCAGTTCCAGAAAGTCTGCCTTCCATATCTGAGACTTCAGCTTCAGTTACATTCAATCTTTCAGCAACTTCTTTAACTTGATCTGGTTTTAATGAACCTTCATTATAACTTGATAATTGGTTTTTAATTTTTTTAAGATTAAAGAATAATTTTTTTTGAGCTGCAGTAGTTCCAATTTTTACTAGACTCCATGATTTTAGAACATATTCTTGAATAGCTGCTCTAATCCACCACATAGCATAAGTAGATAATCTAAAGCCTTTTTCTGGGTCATATTTTTTTACAGCTTGCATTAGCCCAATATTACCTTCTGAAATTAATTCAGTGATAGGTAAGCCATAGCCTCTGTAGCCCATGGCAATTCTTGCAACTAATCGTAAATGACTAGTGACTAGTTTATGTGCGGCAGCAGTATCGCCCTTACTAATCCATTTTCTTGCTAATGAAACTTCCTCTTTTTGAGAGAGCATTGGAAACTTTTTAATCTGCTGCAAATAATGGCCGAGACTGCCTTCATTGGAGAGCGATGGTAAATTAACGTTATTAGTCATAGGTAATATATTGTACTTAATTGCATATATTTCAATAGAGCTAGGTTTTAATAGAATTTATTAAATTACTCAAGTATTCAGGTCTAACTGATTGAAATTCAACAATTTTATTTTTAGTAGGATGCATAAACCCTAAGAAGTAAGCATGCAATGCCTGTCCCGGCAATTCTTTAATTTGACTTTGAATAGAAGTATCTAGCCCTCGATATTTTAACATAGGTATTTTTCCATATACCTTATCACCTATGATTGAATTTCCTTTTTCAGTTAAATGCACTCTTATCTGATGAGTTCTTCCTGTTTCTAGAATGCACTCAACTAAACTAGCAAATGGATCTCCATTTTTATCGGAATAAACTTCTATAGTTCTATAGTTAGTAATAGCTTCCTTACCCTTAGTCTCTGAAGACATCATTTTAATTCGATTTCTATTGCTTCGAGATATGAGAGAAACTAATTTACCGGAGGCAGGCTTTAATTTCCCCCAACAAAGAGCCACATATTTTCTACTAATGCTATGCTCCTCAAATTGCTTAGCCAAGTATGCATGTGCGCTATCATTTTTTGCAATAACCAAAAGGCCACTTGTATCCTTATCAATACGATGAACAATTCCAGGTCTTTTGCTATCACCCATTGTAGATAAATTACTACCACAATGATGAATTAAAGCATTTACCAAAGTACCATCATGATTACCTGCGCCTGGATGAACAACTAAACCTGAGGGCTTATCTACTATTAGTAAGTCTGCATCTTCGTAAATAATATTTAATTTAATATTTTGTCCTGTTAACTGTGTATTTAAAACTTCTTTTTGATTAACAGATATTTGATCATTTAAAATAAGCTTATAATCAGGATCTTTTATATTTTTATTAACAGTGACTTGGCCTTTATCTATTAGCGCCTTAATCTTAGAGCGGCTTATATTAGGGAGCTTCTCAGCTAAAAATTTATCTAATCTATAGCCAATGTATTTATTTACATTTACTTCAAGATAATGCATTTTACTATTCATGTCTGACAATCAAAATAACCTGCGTGGATTAAAGTATATCGTTATATTCATGGGTGCCTTAATTATTCTAGGGGTTATAGTCATAATATCTACAATCATCTATAGAATAAATGATGAAACAATATTCTCAAACAATAAGACAGACATAAATATTCCAATTAATATTAAAATACCTGAATATACAGCCATTAATAATGTTACTAGTAACGATAAAACCATGACCATTCACTATTCAATTGATGATAAAAATTTGGTTAGTATTTTTTCTTTAGAGAGTGGTGAAAATATAAGAAATTTTAGTCTCAATAGAGATTAGCTTGCTTGATAAAATTCAGCATCATTAGAAACTTCAGATTGCCCAAGTATATAGTCGGATGCTTTTTCTGCAATCATTATAGTTGCAGCATTTAAATTTCCAGTAATAATTCTTGGCATGATTGATGCATCTACTACACGTAAATTTTCAATGCCATAAACTTTTAATTTTTCATCTACAACTGATAAATTATCCTTACCCATCTTACACGTACCAGATGGGTGGTATGCAGTATCACCAGTATTTCTTATAAACTCATTAATTTCTTCATCTGAATTTAAATTGATAGGGTTAATTGCTTTACCTCTAAACTTATCAAATGCTTTTTGTTCAAATATTTCATGTGCTATTTTAATACCCTCTCTCATTTCTTTAAGATCATGTTCAGTCTGCATATAGTTAAATCTAATTGATGGAGCAGAATAAGGATCTGTTGATTTTAACTTAATCTCACCTCTACTTGTTGGTCGCATAGGACCTACATGTGCTTGGAAAGCGTGACGGTCAGGATTGGTTCTTCCATGATCTAAAACTAATGATGGAAAAAAGTGATATTGTATATTTGGATAGTCTACTAAATCATTACTGCGTATGAATCCACCAGTTTCTAAATTTGAATGTGCCGCTGTCCCAGTTTTAAAAAGAAACCACTCAATTCCTGTGAGAGCCATTTTTAGAGGATTATATTCGTTATATAAAGTAACGGGTTCTTTACATTCATATTGAACATATGTTTCAAGATGGTCTTGTAAATTTTGACCCACACCTGCAAGATTTTGTTTTATTGCAATATCATGCTCGTATAAATCTTTACTTGATCCAATACCCGATAACATTAATAACTGAGGTGAATTTACTGCACCAGCAGACAATATTACCTCACCATCTGTAAAATAGCTTTTAGATTTATTATTACTAATGCACTTAACTCCAATAGCCTTGTTATTTTCTATAATTATTTCTTTTACTGCTGTATTTTTTAGTATTGTTAGATTTTTTCTGTTTGAAATAGGGTGTAGGTAGGAAAAACTTGCACTTTGTCTTTTGCCATTAAAAATAGTTGTATCCATTAAACCAAAGCCCTCTTGCTTATAACCATTCATATCATTATTAATTTCATGTCCTGCTTGAGTTGTAGCTTCTAAAAAAACTTGTGTAAGTACATTACCATTTTCTGATCTAGATAATTTTAATGGTCCATCGTCATTGCGAAACTCTTTTGACAAACCTTCAATATTCTCTGATTTTCTAAAGTAAGGTAGTACATTTGCATAATTCCAATCAGGTAACCCTAATTGTGCCCAATTCTCAAAGTCCATGGCATTGCCTCTTACATGTACCATGCCATTATGAGATGAGCAGCCACCAAGCATTTTTGCTCTTGGACAAAACATTTGCCTATTATTCATGTAAGTTTCTGGCTCAGTATTATAGAGATAGTTATATTTTGGATCATGCATTGTGTAGAGAAGAGCAGCGGGCATCGCAGTCTTCCAAGTTTTATCAGATGGCCCAGACTCAATAACTAAAACTTTATGGTTTGAGTTCTTAGAAAGTCGATTGGCTAAAACACAGCCGGCAGAACCAGCTCCAATTATTATGTAGGTATAGCTATCTAATTGCATTATGTTTAAGTTATTAAATTTTATAGTTATATTACTACAATATAGAATGTTTAAAAATATAAATCCAAGTTTAGCCTTAATTTATTCTACAATACTGTGGGGTACTTGGTGGTATCCATTGAGACTACTCGATGAGTACGCGCTAAACAATGCAATTCCACTTGCTTTAAGCTTTTTGATTGGTGGTTTTTTCGTTTTATATTTTGCACTAAAAGAAAAAATAAGTTTTTCAAAAAGAAATTTATACCTAACTTTAATTGCAGGTATTTTAGGTGGAGTTGCAATGTGTCTTTATAATGAAGGCATAATGAGAGGCTCAGTCGCGAGAGTATTAATATTTTTCTATTTGACTGCTGTTTGGAGCACAATGATAGAAGTGTTTTTCTTAAGTAAAAAATTAACTATTTATAGAAGCCTAGCAATCACATCCGGCTTTATAGGGCTATATATTATTAATGGTGACAGTGCATTTGGATTAATTCCTAGTTCAGTAGCTGACATGTGTGGATTACTTGCGGGCATTAGTTGGTCTGTCTGTGCAACATTTTTAAGAATTAATGATGAAGTGAGTGTAAAGCTTGTAACGGCTATATGTATATTATCTGGAGCCATATGTGTTGTAATTGCATCCTTCTTTCCCGAAGGTCAAACTTTGGCTGGCTTTAGCCTTTCAATTTTAAATGATAGTTATCTTCTTATAATACTATTTTCTTTTGTATGGATTGTGCCAGCATATTATCTCACCTGCTATGGGTCAGACCAGGTAGATCCAGGAAAAGCTGGGATTTTAATGATGCTTGAGGTTGTAATAGGTATTTCATCTGCATACTTGGTAGCAAATGAATTAATTACTACGAAAGAAGCAATTGGGGGAATTTTTATTCTTTTTGCACCCTTAACAGAACTATTTGTTAAGAAAAAAGAGTATTAAAAACAAATACTTACAAATATTTACTGAAACTTATAAACAATTCTTATTTTTACACTAGATCAATAAAATCTAACATGCTTCAATACATCTAATTTTAATAAAAATGGAGTAAGTAAAATGATTATAAAATCAAAAAAAATCATTGCTGTTTTAACGCTTTCAATTTTAGCAATTTTCACTTTCGTTTCATGCAGTGAAAAGCAAGTTGCTTCAACTGATGATTGTGGAACGGTAAGAATGGGAGACTTTGACTGGGATAGTGCAAATATACATGCTGCTATATCATCTTTTATTCTTGAAAAAGGATATGGTTGTACAGTTCAAATTACTAAAGGTAGTACCACCCCAATTATGGCCGCACACTATGACAAGCAATTAGATGTGCTTGTTGAAGTATGGTACGACAATATTATTGATAACTACAAGCCTCATGAAGATGCAGGAACAATTTTCAATGCCGGTATTAATACACCAGCATCGGAACAAGCGTTTTGGGTTGATGCAACTACGGCTGCAAAATACAACTTAAAATCTGTTGAAGACATGAAAAACCCTGAAGTTGCTGCATTGTTCAATGATCCTGAAAGTCCAGGCATGGGCAGAATGTATAGCTGTATATCAGGCTGGACTTGTTACACTATCAATCTAGTTAAACAAAAAGAATATGGCTTAGATGAGTTCTATACCAACTTTGATCCAGGTACTAGTGGAGCATTAGATGCTGCCATTGCTGGGGCATTTGCAAAAGGCAATCCAATCTTTACTTATTATTGGACGCCGACTGGCTTAATGGGCAAAGTTGACATGATTAGACTTGCTGAACCAGCTTGGACTGAAAAATGTTGGAGCGACATGTCAGGTGTAGTGGAAAGTATTAAAGCTGATGGACCAGAAGCTTACGTACCTTCATGTGCCTGTGAGTACAGAGATATGGCCTTAACGAAATCTATGTTAACTGAATGGGCTGATGCTCATCCAGCTGAAGCTGATTTTATTAGAGCATATACTTTATCAACTCCTACAGTGAACAAACTACTCGCTGAATATACAGACCCTAATACCGGTGGTGATATGGAAGCAACTGCCAGAATGTTCTTAAGTGAATACTCTGAGTGGAAAAGTATGGTTCCTGCAGATGTAGCTAAAAAGATATCAGCTGCTCTGTAATTTGTAATAAGAACAATAAAAAAAACCAGCAACATACTATTTTGTTGCTGGTTTTTTAATATTAATAGTTTTAAAATAATTCATGATTAAATTTCTCAAAAACCATTCTAACTATATTTTATACACTGTATTATTTGCTATATTTGTCTTCTTCTTAGTGAATGGATATCAGAACTCGCGATATAAACCAGAAGGCAGCCTAATGTCTGTTTTAGGCAGTACTGATTGGCTTCTTAACTGGCCAAAATGGCTAGACTTCAGATTAATGCATTGGACAAATGATGGCTTTGGAACGTTCATAAAGGCATATGGCAAGTATTTTGATGTTGTTAATGATTTTCTTTTAGGTTTAATTTATGGACTCAAAGGGATACTAGTTCTTGCACCATGGCCAATGGTAATTGGCATTGTAATTACAATTACATTTTTTGCTAGTGGTAGGAGTCTTTACACAACAACGTTTGTAGGAATTGCAACATTCTTTATTGGTTTTTTAAATCCTGTATTTTGGGATAAGGCGCTTGAGACAACTTCAATTCTATTTATAGGAATCTTCCTTTGTATGATTGCAGGTATTCCGGGTGGCATTGCAATGGCAAGGAGCGAAAGGGTAAGAAATTTCTTTTTACCTGTTTTAGATTTAGCACAAACGATTCCAGCATTTTGTTACTTAATTCCTGGAATTATGCTATTTGGATTAGGAGCTGTTCCAGCTATTATTGCAATATTTATTTATGCTGTGCCTCCATTAATGCGCTTAACAGATCTTGGAATAAGATTGGTCGACGAAGAGGTAATAGAAGCAGCTGATTCATTTGGAGCTTCAAGCTCACAGAAACTATTTGGAATTCAACTTCCACTAGCATTACCAAATATAATGCAGGGGATTAATCAATGTACGATGATGGCATTGTCTATGGTTGTTATAGCTTCCATGATTGGCACAAGAGGACTTGGTGATGAGGTATTATTAGGTCTGCAACAATTGAATATTGGCCGTGCACTAGAAGCTGGCATATCCATAGTCTTACTAGCAATTGTATTTGATCGAATAACACAAGCTTATGGTGCTACTTTACAAAGCCGTCGTGGCGGTCGTGAGATTAATAAAAAATAATTTATGTCAAAAATAGTTGCTAATAATATTTATAAAATTTTTGGTCCAGATCCGTTATCTATAATGCCATTATTACAAGAAGGCATTGGAAAAGATGAGGTCTTAGAAAGAACTGGTCATACAGTTGGTCTTGATAATGTTTCTATTTCTATAGAAGAAGGAGAAATCTTTGTTGTAATGGGATTATCTGGCTCTGGAAAATCAACCCTAATTAGACATGTAAATAGATTAATAGATCCAACTGCAGGTGAAATTATTGTAGATTCTCAAAATATTATAGATTTAGATAAGAAAAATTTAATAAATTTTAGAAGAGATAAAATGAGCATGGTATTCCAAAAGTTTGGATTATTACCTCACAAAAATGTTATTGATAATGTTGCTTATGGTTTAGAAATTCAAAAAAAACCAAAAGATGAAAGACACAGCGCAGCAATGAAGCAAATAGAATCAGTTGGCTTAAATGGATTTGAATATATGTATCCAAATCAACTTTCTGGAGGCATGCAACAGAGAGTGGGACTAGCAAGAGCACTAACTACTAATCCTGATATTTTACTAATGGATGAGGCCTTTAGTGCTTTAGATCCACTTATCAGATCAGATATGCAAAAACAATTGCTAGAGCTACAATTAAAACTAAAGAAGACTATTATGTTTATAACGCATGACCTAGATGAGGCGTTAAAATTAGGAGATAAAATAGCCATTTTAAACGGTGGGAGATTAGTACAGGTAGGCAAGCCCGAAGACATAATCATTAATCCAGCAGATCAATATGTATCTAACTTTGTTCAAGATGTTAATAGGGCTAAAGTTCTTAAAGTTAAATCAATAATGATTGATTCTAAGCAAGGATCCGAAGCTCCTAAAGTTAATATGAACGATAGCATCGAATCATGTCTCCCAATTATATTGGAAACAAGATCTAAGCTAAATGTTGTTGATGATAATGATAATATTGTAGGCTCTATATCTGATATGGAAGTCGCTAAAATTTTGAAGAATAATTAAACCCTTATTTTTTGTAAGTAATTTAACCTACCCAATATTTCATCTCTATCTAAATAGTATCCCTGTAAATGTCGTTTACCTGAGTTAGGGTCGTATTCAGTTCTGCCATGCAATATTCGACGATTATTAAACGAAAATATATCACCAGCCTTCATTCTAAATTTTATCGCAAAGCGTTCGTCATGTATTAAATCAGCAAAAATTCTATAAGCTCGGTAAAATAAATCCATTTTATCAGGTGCACAATCCATCACGCCCATATAAGCAATACTAAAACGAATTTCATTGAAATCCTTATCTTTGTTTAAGCCGATAAGAGGAGCATGTTGTACTCTAATAGTATCTTGTGTGTAATCTTGATTACAAAATTTAACAGGTATTTCAACTAATGCGTTAAAGAGATCTGGATGATTAGTTTGCATATATGTGGTTACTTTAAATCCATCTACAGCTAAAGACTGTCCTCCCTGAGCATCATTAATTAAACAATGCAAAAATTGATAACCGGGGGGTACATCATAATAAGGAAGATCTAAATGATTGTGTAGACCTAGTGCTGTATAAGCAGAGTTGTTTGGGTTCGGTATGTTAATTACTTCAAATGGTGTTTCAAAAAAAGTTTCTCTACAGTGGCTAATTTTCTTTAACACCTCATAACCAGATTTATTTGCAGTAGGAGCATTCTCAACTACAGATATTCCATAATGATGTAACTGCGATAGCCACTTTAAGATACCTTCATCACCACTCATAATCTCGTCACAGTCAATTGCTATTTTATCCATTGAGGACATTAAAGAGCTATCCCAGAGATGATAAGGTGATTGATATGGCTTTAGATTTTTTAAAGTATAGCAGTTATGTCGTAACCATTCGGAACTGTATTCACTAACATTGGCTCCTTCACTCCAATTAACTTTTAAGATGTCATCAGAGGTTATTGAATAGTCTTGTGGATGAATGTCTAAAGAAACTGACATAAAATTAAATGTTCTTTCTCTAGCGGTGGGGTGTATATCTAAAGGACAATTATCTCTAAGCCACATGTAATGAAAAGTGCTTTTATGTCCATCACTCCATTCAATATTAAAAGCACGCTTATCTTGCTTAATACCTTTAATTGTAATTAAGCTAGTCATTGTTTTTTAAAGTTATTGTATTTTTTATGCCAATTAGGAAATTTATTATTTTGATTATTATTTAAAGTTTTCATAATTTCAATTAGAAAAATATCTCTTTGTTTTTCAAGCTGGTTAACACTAAATTTTCCAGCCTGTTTTTTTGTCCCTGATATCATGCGATCTTTAAGCATATTATTAAGTTCAGGAGCTTTTAATTTTGTCCATGGAAGCTTTAGTGCTGGTCCAAATTGTTCAAGCATATGCTTCATTCCCTCTTCACCACCTGCTAGGTGAAAAGTAAGACATACTCCCATAAATGCCCATCTTAAGCCAGGACCATAAACAATAGCATCATCAATTTCTTCAGTTGTAGCTATGCCATCTTTTACAAGATGCAGAGATTCACGCCATAGAGCTTCTTGTAATCGATCGGATATATAGCCTTCTATCTCTTTTCTTACCATCAGTGGCTTCATGCCAATATTTTCATAGATCTTTTTCAATTTTAAAGCAGACTGCTGTGAAGTTTTCTTACCTTTTACAATTTCGACTAGTGGCAATAAATAGACAGGATTAAATGGGTGACCAATTAATACTCGATTAGGAAATTTACATTTAGATTGTATTTTGCTAGGCAGTAAACCAGATGAACTTGAGGCAATAATAATTTTTTTATCAGTCAGATGGTCAATTTGCTTAAGTACTGATATTTTTAATTTTTCATTTTCAGGAGCATTCTCTTGTACAAAAGAAGTATTTTGCAAAGCATCTGACAAGTTATTATGGAAACTAAGATTTTTTATTGAAGCATTTTTATGCAAGCCTATTTTACTTAAGCTAATTAAAGCTTTTTTTACGTCAGTTTTAAGTTTTTTTAAAGATTTTGGATTTGGATCAAACGCTTGAACATTATAGCCGCCAGCAATAAATCGAGCGGCCCACCCAGCTCCGATTACTCCAGTTCCAATTATAGAAATAATTTTATTTTTAGTCACTTTTAAGGCCTAATTTTTTTCTAGTATCTTTGACGCTCATTACATTAGCGCCCATATTATTAATTATTGAGGTAGCACGCTCAACCAAAGATCCATTTGATGCATACACACCTTTATCTAGATAAAGGTTGTCTTCTAATCCTACTCGGACATTACCCCCAAGTAATATTGCTTGGGCAACCATTGGCATTTGCATGGCTCCAATTCCAAATGCAGCCCAGTTACTGCCTTCTGGTAACATATCAACCATATTTTTCATTGAGCCAGTACTTGCGGGCGCTCCATAAGGAATGCCAAGACATATTTGAAATAAAGCCGGATCATCCAACAAACCCTCTTTATGCATTTGGTTAGCAAACCACATATGTCCTGTATCAAAGACCTCTAATTCTGGTTTTACACCAAGCTCTTGAATTCTTTTCGCACCTATTCGTAACTGTTCTGGAGTACTTACATAGATCATGTTGCCATCACCAAAATTAAGAGTGCCACAATCTAAAGAACAGATATCAGGTAAGATTTTTTCTACATGACTCAATCTTTCAAGAGCATTAATAAAGTCAGTATTGGGACCAAATTTCATTAGATCATCTTCAGGACCTATTTCAATATCTCCTCCCATGCCGCTAGTTAGGTTTATAATTACATCAGTCCCGCTGTCTTTAATTCTACTTACGACTTCTTTGTAGAGCTCGTCGTCTCTGGTGCCCTTTCCGGTCTCAAGGTCTCTAACATGCATATGTGCAATAGCAGCACCAGCCGAAGCAGCTTCAATTGCAGCATTTGCTATTTGTTCAGGTGTTACAGGAATGGCTGGATGTCTCCCTACGGTATCACCAGAACCAGTAACTGCACATGAAATTATTACATCTTTATTCATAAAATATTTCTCTACTTTTTAATTAATAAAATTATATTAATAAATGAAATAAAAGAAAGATAATTAAGCTTTCTTCTCACGCACATAAATTATTTTTCAGAATGTAAGCCCCCATACACCCCCAATAATGGGGTGCAGTTTGTTATATATATTAGGGGAAATCTATGTATCTGTTCTCATATCTAGGATAAGATTTTGGAAAGAAAAATATGAATTTAGCTTATAAAAAATTTATGAATTTATTTGTCTAGATAGCAAAATTTCCCGTAGTATCAACTCAATCTTTAAGTAAAATATAAGTCATATGAATACAAAACACATATTTAATTTAGATGAGATAGAGGCTCTAAAACCTCAAGATTGGACCTTTCCAGTACCTATTGCATATGGCCCAGGAAGATTAAGTGAAATAGGCATATTCTGTAAATCTTTAAATATTAAGAAACCATTAATAGTTACTGACAGTGGGAGCAAAGAACTACCTTTTATTGAAAGCCTTAAGTGTGTATTAGTTGAATCAAATATCGATTCAGATCTTTTTTTTGATATATCTCCAAACCCCCGAGACAATGAAATTGTTAATGGTTGTAGTAAGTTTAAATTAGGAAATCATGATGCAATAATAGCAATTGGTGGTGGTAGTGCGATGGATGGAGGAAAAGCTATTTGTCTAACGGCTAATAATGATATTCCACTTTGGGATTTTGAATGGGAAAAACCAGCCACTAAGATTGGCAAAGACAATCAATTCCCAAAATTAATAACTATTCCAACTACAGCAGGAACTGGTGCTGAAACTGAGAGCACAGCAATGGTTACACACCTTGAAAAAAAAATGAAATTTTGCATTACTCATCCTGAATTGAAACCATCATTAGCCCTTCTTGATCCAGAGTTAACATTACAGCTTCCAGCCTCACTTACTGCATGGACTGGTGCAGATGCAATGATACATGCTATTGAAGGTTACTGTGTACCAGGGTTTAACCCATTATGTGATGGCGCAGCCCTAGAAAGTTTATCATTAATTTCAAAATCTCTTTATTTAGCTATAGAGGAACCTGACAATCTCGCAGCTCGAGGAGCAATGCTCATCGCCTCATGCCTTGGTGGTATTGCATTTATTAAGGGCTTAGGGTTAGTGCATGCAATAGCACATATGGTTGGCGCAGAATACAATACTCATCATGGTCTTACTAATGCAATAATCTTGCCCACTATACTACGATTCAATCTACCCAATATGGAGGAAAAAGTTAAGCGTATGGCCGAAGCAATGCAGCTTGGGGATCATTCAGTAGATTCTTTTATATTAAATATTGAAAAGATTTTAGATAGAATTAACATACCTAAAAGTCTTCATGAAATTGGCATACCTGAAGATTGTGCATCTCGAATTGCAAAAAAAGCTATGGCTGATTCAGCTTTTGCAACAAATCCAAGGACTGCAACTCTTGATGAAGTTTATGAATTAGTTGTTACTTGTATAAATAAGTCTAGATAAAGGAAAAAAATAAATGGAAAATCTTCAAAAGTTTTATATCAATGGTAAGTGGGTAACTCCTCAGTCAAAAAAAACAATGCCTGTAATTAATCCAGCTACAGAAGAGCAAATTGCTATTCTAGGACTTGGCGATTCTGAAGATGTCAATATAGCTGTAAATGCAGCAAAAGCAGCTTTTGATAAATTTTCTCAGTCGTCAAAAACAGATCGCCTTAAACTATTACAAAGAATTAAAGAGATTACAAAAAATCGCTTTGAAGATCTTGCTCAAGCAATGAGTAAAGAAATGGGTGCACCAATTACTATGGCTAGAGATCCACAGGCTGATTCTGCAATTGGACACTTAGATGGATTCATTGAAGCTCTAGAAAAATTAGAAGATCACTTAACACTAAATAATGGAGACATTATGTGTAAGGAACCAATTGGTGTCTGTGCGTTAATTACTCCATGGAATTGGCCAATTAATCAGATAACACTAAAAGTTTTACCTGCTATAGCTACAGGATGTACCTGTATATTAAAACCGTCAGAACATACGCCAATATCAGCAATGATTTATACAGAAATTCTACATGAGGCCAGTGTTCCGCCTGGAGTATTTAACCTAATTAATGGAACTGGTGAAGATGTTGGTGTTGCTTTATCAAGGCATGCTGACATACAGATGATTTCCTTTACGGGCTCAACACGCGGTGGCATATCAGTAACTCAAGAAGCAGCTAAGACTGTGAAAAGAGTTACTCTTGAGCTAGGAGGAAAATCACCAAATCTAATTTTTGCTGACTGTGATTTAGAAGAGAGAGTTACCGCATCAGTTAATGAGTGCATGTTTAATACAGGGCAATCTTGTGATGCGCCTACACGACTATTGGTGGAAAAAAAATGTTATGATGAAGTTTTAAAAATAGCAAAAATAGCAGCAGAAAACATTTCAGTGGGTGACCCAAAGAAAGAGGGTGATCACCTAGGACCATTATTTGACAAAATTCAATTTGATCGTGTTCAAGCCATGATAAAAGTTGGAATTGATGAGGGTGTGCGATTGTTAGTAGGAGGTCTTGGCAAGCCAGATGGTTTTGAAACTGGTTGGTATGTTAAACCAACAATCTTTGCAGATGCAACTAATGACAAACGTATTGCCCAAGAAGAAATCTTTGGTCCAGTGCTAGTTATAATTCCATTTGAAGATGAAGCAGAGGGAATAAAGATAGCAAATGATACACCTTATGGGCTAGCAGCCTACTTGCAAACAGGTGATAAAGATCGAGCAGATAGAGTTGCAAGACAGCTTCGAGCTGGAGCAGTTCACATAAATGGAGGTGGCTTCAATTATGGCACGCCTTTTGGTGGGTATAAGCAATCTGGTAATGGGCGTGAAGGTGGTGAAATGGGCTTGGATGATTATCTTGAAACTAAAACCCTACATTTTGGTGATTAAAAATGCAGAAACTAGAAAAGTAATATCTAGAAAGCAATGAATGAATTACTTTGGAAACCAACACCAAGCAAAGGAGAAACTACAAATCTAGAGAGTTTTTTCGGCTTTCTTAATAAAAAATATAATCTTCAGTTTAATAATAATTATCAATTATTATGGGAGTGGAGTGTTAATTCTCGACAAGATTTTTGGAAAATTCTTTTAGAATACTTAGAGGTTAAATGTGTTAAAAATGATTCTGAAATAATTAATAAAGATAATGAAATCATTAACCAAAAGTTTTTTGAAAATATAGAAGTAAATTATGCAGAAAATATACTCTCAGCAATTAATGAATCTCCAATAATTTTTTTAAATGAAAAAGGATATAGAGAGGTCCTTACTAAGGAAGAGCTCACATATAAGGTCGGTAAGCTTAGTAATTATTTTAGATCAATAGGAATAAAAAAGAATGACCGCATTGCCGCTATAGCAGCTAACACAACAAATACTATTATCTCTTTTTTAGCCACAAATTCAATTGGTGCAATTTGGACTTCTTGCTCTCCAGACTTTGGTATTTCTGCAATTGTAGATCGATTTGGTCAGATTGAACCAAAAGTTCTTTTATTCAGTGACACTTATTTCTATGGAGGCAAGCAGATAGAGGTAAAAGAAAAAATAAAAGAAGTTTCCACTAAACTTAAAACTGTAACTAATAAAATACTTATCAATTACCCTGGGATACCTCATCAAGCTAATGAAGGTTACTTAGATTTAGAGTCGATTTATAACTATGACCAACTAGACGATAAAATCATTTTTGAGAAAAATTCATTTAACGATCCAATGTATATCTTGTATTCAAGTGGCACCACAGGTAAGCCAAAATGTATTATCCATAATACAGGAGGGCCATTAATACAGCATATGAAAGAGCAACAACTTCACTGTGACATTAAGCCAAATGATAAAATATTATATTTTACAACTTGTGGCTGGATGATGTGGAATTGGTTAGTTTCTGCTTTGGCCTCAAAAGCTACAGTAGTACTTTATGATGGTTCGCCATTTTTTCCAAACAAGGATTCAATTTTAGAAATTACCAATGAAGAAAATCTACAAATACTTGGTATTAGCGCAAAATATATTGATTCTTTAAAGAATGAATGTATACATATCCAAGATAAGTATACTTTAGAGAATTTAAAATGTATTTTATCTACAGGCTCTCCTTTATCTAGTGAAGGGTTTCATTATGTATATGATCATATTAAAAAAAATGTTCACTTAGCTTCTATAAGTGGAGGTACTGATATTGTTTCTTGTTTTGTTGCAGGCAATCCAATGCTACCTGTCTATGCAGGCGAAATTCAGTGCAAGTGTCTAGGCGTTGAAGTGGATATTTTTAATGCAAAGGGACAGCATACAGCTGAGAAAGGTGAATTAGTTTGTAAATCTAGTATTCCAAGTATGCCAATCGGTTTCTGGAAGGATGATGATAATAATAATTATAAAAAATCCTATTTCTCGCAATATCACAATATCTGGTCACAGGGAGATTATGCTCAAGTTACAAAAAACAATGGTATTGTCATTTATGGAAGATCTGATGCCACGCTAAATCCTGGCGGCATTAGAATCGGAACTGCTGAATTATATAGAGTAGTAGAAGCTATTAAAAATGTAGACGAAGTAATTGCTGTGGCTCAAAATTGGGATAGTGACGTGCGAATAATTTTATTTGTAAAACTAAGCGATAATACTGAGTTAAGTAAAGACCTCAAAGATCTGATTTCGCATGAGCTAAGAAAACAGCTTTCAATTCGACATGTTCCAGCTCATATCATTCAAGTAAATGATATTCCAAAGACTAGAAGTGGTAAAATTGCTGAGCTGACTGTTAGAGATATTGTTAATGGAGAATCTGTTAAAAATCTTGAAGCCTTAGCTAATCCGAATAGTTTAAAAGAATATAAAAAAATAAGGACTTCATTTTTAAATGTCTAAATATTATATAACATTAACCATATTTCGAGTTACTGAGGAAGCTTAGCAGAAATAGCATTAGCCTCTAAATTTAAGTGGCATGTTTAACTACTCTTGTATGCGCCCCCAAGTTATTGAAGACCATATTCTCTCATGCACATAGTATATTGTCACCTTAGTAAGGATTTCAAAGCCTGCAATCATACCGGCTGTTTCAACTGCTGAAAAATCAGACTGCCAAATCACTAAATAACTAATAATAAAGGTATCTATTGTGGCTGTGAACCTCCAGGTAAAAGCCTTTACCAGAGATCTAGATTTACTGCTCTTAGTTATCACCTAATTATTTTCCATGAATTATTTAAGGGCTATTATACAAAATAATGAACCAAATATCACTTGTTTAAATGTTTATTAATTTAGCAAAATCAATAACATATATGGTGCTGTACTATTTAAGGTATATAGTTTAATAGTGTTTTTTTATTTGCAGCTGTAGCTCAGTTGGTTAGAGCGCCTGGTTGTGGACCAGGAGGTCGTCTGTTCAAGTCAGACCAGCTGTACCATAATTAATAAGTTATTTAATTAATTTTATAACTATGAAAGTTGATTTATATTTTTCATTTAGAAGCCCTTATTCATACCTAATACTACCAAGAATATTGGAACTAAGAGATAAATATGGCGTAGAAATAAACTTTAAATTAGTTTATCCGCTAGCAATTAGGAATCCAGAATTTTTTAAAAGCAAAAACTTTTTTACTTATTTTTTACCTAGAACTTTTGACTACTTTTCACAGGCTAAAAAACTAGGTATGAAATTTAGAGCTCCAAAACCAGACCCTATTAATCAGAGTCTTCTGACAGGAAAGATTTCAGATCATCAGCCGTATATTTTTTATATATGCCATGTCTGCCAAATGATTTGTAAAAAAAACTTAGGACTTGATTTTGCCTATGAGGTATCAAAGCTAATCTTTGGTGGTGTAAAAAATTGGAATAAAGATGAGCAGTTAGCTATTATAACTTCTAAATTTGGAGTAGACTTGTATGAACTGAAAAATGATACTGAATTAAATGAAAAAGAAATCGTTAAGGAAATTAAAAAAAACCAAGAAGAACAAATTCTTGCTGGTCATCATGGTGTGCCGATGACAGTTTATAAGGGTAAGTTTTTTTTTGGACAAGATAGGTTTAATGACTTGATGACTGAGCTTAGAATAAATGGCTTGAAATAGATTTTCTAATGATTTTTGTTTCAAGTAGCTATTTTTTTTTGTGAAAATGGTAAAGACAAAGCTAATATAAAAACAATTAACATTAAACACCCTGCACCTATGTACAAATAGTAAAACTCACCAGTAAGTTCATAACTTTTTGCAATAAACAAAACTGCTATTGGTGCAATTGCAAATGAAATAATAAATTTTATTCCATATACAAGACTTTGATATTTTTCTGGAGAGAATTTTGCTAGTAACAAATTTTCTGCAGGCAAAATACTAGAATTAAAAGCCACTGTCATCAGGGCAAAAATAATTAAAAGAGAGCTTGATGTGCTTGCCACAATAAATAACAATATTGCTTGACCAAGAATACCTAATATATAAATGAATTTTTCTGAATACTTATCGGCCAATATTCCACCTAAATAATTCATTAAGCCGCTAACAATGTAAATGCTTGAAACAGCAATGCCAATACTAGTAGTACTTAGGGCTAAGCTTTCACTTAATCTAATATCTATAACTTTTGGTAATGATGTTTGTAAGATCTGAAATATAAACCCCATACAAGTTATGCTAATCAGCATAATAATAATTATCTTAAAGTAATCTCCCGAAGGTGGGTTTTCTGAGAATTTTTGTGCAACTATATTTTTTAGTGAAATTTCTTTTGAGGTAATATGACAAATTAACATTGTGCCAAGCATAAGAGATAAGCACCCAGGTATAATAAAAGCCATTTGCCAATTTAAATAATCTATAATAATGCCCGAACTTAAAGCCCCAATACCAATTCCAACACCGCCAAATATATTATTAAATCCTAGTGCCCTACCTGTTTTTGAAGATGTATTTACCACCCATGAAATACCTGCAGGATGATATATTGAGCAAAATAATCCAAGAATGGCTAGATTTGAAAGTAATAAAATTTTGCTTGAGCTAAAGCCACATAAAATAGAGGCAAACCCTAAGCCTATAAACATAATAGCTATCATGCCTGATCTACTCCAGCGGTCACTTAACCAGCCAGATGGAATGGCACCCAATCCTACAAGCAGTGAGCCTAAAAACCATAAATTGATTAGCTCATCATAACTAAACTTCCAATCATCTTCTATAGCAAGAACAATTACAAAATAAAAAGCTGCAAACATATGCATAAATAGATGTCCGGAAGCAGCATAAAAAGTAGTTAAATTTTTATTATTTTGTTTCATAGTAAAGATTCGATTATGCCTTTAAATATAGCTTTTTTGAGGAATAATAATTATATCTTTTTAAACTTGAGTATACAAAAAAAAATTTAATATTGACATTTTGAGGTAATTCAGGCATTTCATGCAAAATGATTAAGTTATTGCATCATCACTATCATATTTAAGTTTGTTAAAAACATTTTAACAGACCGAGACCCCCTATATAAATTATAAATAAAGTTTAAAGTATCAATTATTTGATACCATATTAGGAATATAGATTATGACTAAAAGTAAGATTGATAAGCCAAAAGCACAATTACCCAAGGGCTTTAAAGACAGCTTGCAAGAGAGTGTTGATATTAGGAATCAAATTATTGCTATTATCAAAAATGAGTGTGAAAAATTTGGTTTTAAAAATTTAGAAACACCTGCGCTGGAATACACTGAAGCACTAGGTAAATTTTTACCTGATATTGAAAGGCCAAGTGGGGGGGTATTTTCATTTCAGGATGAAGATGGCCAATGGCTTTCTATGCGCTATGACTTAACAGCTCCTTTAGCAAGATATGTAGCAGAAAATTATCAATTTATTCCAAAGCCTTTTAAAAGGTACCAAGTAGGTTCTGTCTGGAGAAATGAAAAACCTGGCCCAGGAAGATACAGAGAGTTTATCCAATTTGATGCAGATGCTATTGGTATTAGTAATAATTATATTGATGCCGAGCTATGTGTTATGGTTGCTAAAATATTTGTTAATTTAGGTTTTGCAGTCAATGAATTTAAAATTAAGTATTCAAGTAGAGTAATTTGGGAAGAATTATTTAAAAAAATAAATTTGATTGATAGTCTAGTGCCTGCAGTATTAAGAGCAGTTGATAAATTAGATCGTTTAGGAATTGATGGTGTGAAGGACTTGTTATTAGAAGGACGCAAAGACCAGTCAGGTGATTTTATGAAGGGGGTTAATTTAAAAAATGAGCAAGCTAATGAGATATTAAATTTTATTTCTAATAAGTCTACCAAAGATGTTCAGCTCAATATTTTTGAAGAATATCTAGAGAATTATAAAGATTTGCCTTTTGAATTTGATCCAACTGTAGTTAGAGGATTAGAATATTATACAGGTCTCGTTTTTGAAGTTGAACTTACTGCCAAGATACTGAACGAAAAAGGAAAAGAAGTAGTTTTTGGTTCTGTGGCTGGTGGAGGAAGGTACGATAAGCTGATAGCAAGATTTGGTAAGGAAGATGTTCCAGCAACTGGTATTTCTATAGGTGTTGATAGGCTTACATACGCCATTGAACAGTTTGATAAGATTAATTCAAGCCAAAAACCATTGATAGTTATAGCAAATTTACTGGCTGAAAAAACATCTACCTATATATCAATAGCAGAGCAAATTCGCTCTGAGGGATATGCGTGTGAAATTTATTATGGATCTAGTAATTTAAGCAAACAGCTTAAGTATTGTGACAAAAGGAAAGCCTCTATCGTAGTTATTATTGGAGAAGATGAGTTAAAAAATAATACTATTTCAATTAAAAATTTAAATATGGGTAAAGAGTTATCAAAAAATATAGACAGTCGAGAAGAATGGAAAGAAGTAAAAGCTGGCCAGCTTACCATTCAACCAAATGACCTTATTTCTGAATTAAATAAAATTCTTAAATAAAATGCCCAATAGTCAATCTATACAAGATTTAAATAATAAATTTAAAGAATTTTTTCTTTTAGAGGGATTTGAGTATATAGAACCTCCTCTAGTTGTTAAGTCTGATATTTACTTTGAAACTTCTGGGGAACAAATTAGAAAAGATATGTTTTCCGTTGCAAGTACACAAGAAACTGAAATGTGTTTAAGGCCTGACTTAACAATTCCAACCTGTCAGACTTATCTAAAAAATAACCAAAAATTTGAACAGGCTAAGCTTTGCTATAGTGGCCCAATCTTTAGGTCAGGAAGTATTAATAATTCAATTGAACTCAATCAATCTGGAGTTGAAATAATAAAAACTAACAGTACTAAAGATAATAATTACGAAGAAGAAGTGAAAATAATTAATCTAGCAATTAAAACTTTAAAATATGTTAAAAAAGATAGCATAGAAATTAATTTAGGCAATATAGCAATATTCATAGAATTTCTTAATTGTTTAGATTTGCCTCAACGCTGGAAGGATAGATTGAGAAGACATTTTTTTAGAAGAGACTATTTTGAATCACTTTTAAAGCGTATTGAACTGGGAATAGGATTTAATGAAACTAGAAAAGAAGACTTACTCAAAACTCACCTTGGCATTGATGCGGGTACATCAGATAATATTCTAAAAAAATACCTAGTAAACATCAACCCCATTGAGTTTGGGGAACGATCTATTGAAGATATTATTAATCGGTTAAATATTAAAAGTGAAACTATAGTTTCAAGCGAAAATGGCCTCAAAATAGTTAAAATCATAAGAGAATTCCTTAGTATTGACTGTAGGCTAGAGAAATTACCAGATGCCGTAAGTAATTTTACTAAGCAGAAAGTTGATAATAGCTTTGATTCTGTTGCTCAGATGGCTTTGGATTTTAGTAATAAAATTAGATTAGGTATTGGCAATCAAGACGTTAATTTTAAAACTGATTTTGGTCATTCTATTGAATATTACGACGGTATTATGTTCGAAATTAAAGATAAAAATAATATGAATAATAAAATTGTGGTTGGTGGCAGATATGACTCACTACTTATTAATTTAGGCTTAGAGAATAATGCTTCTGCAATTGGTTTTGCAGTAAATAATAACAATATTTAGAATATGAATAATGAATCTACATTAAAAATAGCTTTTCCAAGTAAGGGCAGACTCAGAAAAGATCTTGAAGATCTGCTTGCTTCTAAAAAGATTAATTTTATAGATCAAGGTAATGATAGAAACTATATTGCTAAATTATCTAATCATGAAGGTATTCTAATATATTTTATGGGTGCAAAAGAAATAGTTACTCAATTAGCTGAGGGAAATATTCACTTAGGAGTTACAGGTGATGACTTAATACAAGAATATATGTTTGATTATGAAACAAAAGTGTCTAATGAATTGGTATTAAATTTTGGTAAGGCTGATTTAGTAGTGGCAGTTCCAAAGATTTGGCTTGATGTTAGCACGATGGCTGATTTGGATGAAATTAGCCACATCAAAAGAATACAGACCTCTAAGCGCCTTAAAGTTGCAACTAAATATACAAATTTAACAAATCGGTTTTTTTCTAAATGTGGAGTTACTGATTATCGAACAGTAAACAGTTCAAGCTCAACAGAAAGCGCCCCATTTAATGGTATGTCAGATATTATAGTTGATATCACATCTACAGGTGAAACATTAAAAGCAAATAATTTAAGAATACTAGATGATGGATTGATACTAAATTCATCTGCAAATATTTTTAAATCTCAAACAGCCAATTGGAATTCTAATCTAGAGAAAATTAGTGAACAATTCTTAGCTTCAGTATCGTAACTATATTGTGAAGAATTCAACTCACACTAAATCGTTATCTCAAAAAGATATTGATAGGATTATTGAAATGGGTTGGGAAGACAGAACAACTTTTAGCGATATCAAGATTCAATTTGATTTGTCGGAAAAAGAAGTTATTGCTATTATGAAAGCCAGCCTTAAAAGAACCTCTTTTCTGAATTGGAGAAAAAGAGTTCGAGGAAGAAAAACTAAGATCCTTAATTTATCAGAGAGATTTCGTTCAAAAAAGCAAAAAAGCTAAGTCATCTCAATTTTTTATGTGTGACAATTTAGACTATGTTAGATAATGATCGTTTCATTATTTTTGTTTTAACTTTAAATTAAGGAGATAAATTATGTACGTAATGTTAACGCAAAAATTAAGTAAGGGATTTGTTTCCTGAAAAAATATGCTTCAGGAAAATAAAGCTAAAATAGAAGAGCATGGAATGATGGGATTTAAAAATGATGCAGAATTAGCCAAAGCAAGAGAAGATACTGGTGCCCTTACTGAAACTACAGTTATGACACCTTTATCTGAAGAAGCTGTTGTAAACTTCCCAAAAGCAATTTAAAGAAATAAGAAAAGAATAATAATTAGATTTTGAGGCATAAAAAAACCCAGCTAAGCCGGGTTTTTTTATTAAGCATTTGAGCTCGAATTACATCATGCCGCCCATGCCGCCCATGCCGCCCATGCCGCCCATATCAGGCATAGCAGGTGCAGAAGATTTATCTTCTGGTGCATCAGCAATTAGAGCTTCAGTAGTAATTAACACTCCAGCTACAGAACCAGCATTTTGTAAGCTAGTTCTTACAACTTTAGTTGGATCAATAATTCCAGCTTTGAACATATCTACATATTTATCATTTTGTGCGTCATAGCCTAATGAGGGAGATTTCTCTGTTTTCAATCTGCCAACAACAACGGAACCTTCAACACCAGCATTATTAGCTATTGTTCTAATTGGAGCTTCTAGTGCTCTTCTAACAATATCAACACCAGCTTTTTGGTCTGCATTTGCAGTTTTAACTTTATCAAGAGCTTTTGCAGCTTTTAATAATGCCACACCACCACCAGGTACAATACCTTCTTCAACAGCAGCTCTAGTTGCATTTAATGCATCATCAACACGATCTTTTCTTTCTTTAACTTCAACTTCGGTAGCACCACCAACTTTAATAACTGCTACACCACCTGCAAGTTTTGCAAGGCGTTCTTGAAGTTTTTCTTTATCGTAATCTGAAGTAGTTTCTTCAATTTGCTTTCTGATTTGTGTGCAACGTGCTTGAATGTCAGCTTTTGTGCCTGCACCATTAACGACTGTAGTATTTTCTTTATCAATACTAACTCGTTTAGCTGTACCTAAATCATTAATTGTTACATTTTCTAGTTTAATGCCAAGCTCTTCAGAGATTACTTGTCCACCCGTTAGGATAGATAAGTCTTCTAACATAGATTTTCTACGATCACCAAAGCCAGGCGCTTTAACAGCAGCAATTTTTAAACCACCACGTAACTTGTTAACCACTAGTGTTGCAAGGGCTTCACCTTCAACATCTTCAGCAATAATAACAAGAGGTCTTCCTGCTTGTACTACAGCTTCTAATAAAGGCAGCATTGGTTGCAAATTGGTTAATTTTTTTTCATGAAGCAGAATGAATGGATTTTCAAGTTCAGCAGTCATTTTTTCAGGGTTTGTTACAAAGTATGGAGATAGATAACCTCTATCAAATTGCATACCTTCAACAACATCAAGTTCAGTTTCTAAGCCTTTAGCTTCCTCAACTGTAATAACGCCCTCATTGCCAACCTTATCCATTGCCTTAGCAATCATTTGACCAACATCTGAATCACCATTAGCTGAGATTGAACCAACTTGAGCAACTTCAGCACTTGTTTTGACTTTTTTTGAACTTTCTTTAATAGCAGCGCTCGCAGCTTCAATTGCTGAATCAACTCCACGTCTTAAATCCATTGGGTTCATTCCAGCGGCTACAAACTTAAGTCCTTCAGTAACAATAGCTCTAGTTAGTACTGTAGCAGTAGTTGTACCATCACCAGCAACATCATTAGTCTTACTTGCTGCTTCACGTACCATTTGAGCACCCATATTTTCAAATTTATCTTTTAACTCTATTTCTTTAGCAACAGATACACCATCTTTAGTGCTCTTAGGCGCACCAAAAGATTTATCCATTACAACATTTCTTCCCTTTGGCCCCAGTGTTACTGCAACCGCATCAGCAAGTATATTTACGCCTCTCAACATTCTATTTCTTGCATCAGTACTAAAAACTATTTCTTTACCAGCCATTATTATTCTCCTTATGATTTAAATATTTATTTTTTCTTTTTCTTAGCTTTTGGTTTTGAGTCAGCAATAATTCCCATAATATCTGACTCTTTCATGATACATAGTTCGACACCATCAACTTTGATTTCAGTGCCTGACCATTTACCAAATAAAACCTTATCTCCAACTTTTACGTCCAAAGGAGTAACTTTTCCTTCTTCTGATTTAGCACCAGATCCAACAGCAACAATTAAACCTTCTTGAGGTTTTTCTTGAGCTGTATCAGGTATAATAATACCTCCAGCTGTTTTTTCTTCACTTTCTAATCTTTTAATTAACACTCTGTCGTGTAGAGGACTAAAATTCATTATCTACTCTCCTAAATAAAATTTATATTCATTAACTATGAATTATCTAATTCAAAACTATGCATGAGATAATTCAAGTTGGCATATAGTAATCCCTAACAACCATGTCAAGGGCTCAGATTTAATAATTTAAGTATTTGATTAATAATGTTTTTATTTTTTTACAGTGAGCTATTTATATGGTTTCACCTTCACCGCCATCTATAACGATATTTTGTCCAGTAGTAAAAGAACCTGCTTCAGAGGCCAAAAATATAACAGCTCCTGCAATTTCATCAGGTAGTCCAATTCGCTTAAGAGCTGACTTACTAGTATGCGTTTTTAGTATTGATTCATTTTCCCACAATGCTCGAGCAAAATCAGTCTTAATTAACCCAGGTGAAATACAATTAGCACGAATTCCATGTGGACCATGTTCTACAGATATATTTCTAGCAAGCTGTGAGTCTGCCGCTTTTGAGATAGCGTAGGCACCAAGCAAGGACGAACCATGAAGACCTGCAATTGATGATATTATAATAATAGAGCCAGACTTATTTTTTATCATTGTTGGCAATACCATATTAGATAGCCAAAAATTGCTCTGTACATTAGATCGCATAATTTTTTCAAATGCAGAGTCTGGTGTATTTAGTGAGGGACCAAAATAAGGATTAATTGCTGCATTACAAACTAGTATGTCTATATCTCCACACCAATCAACTGAAGTACTGTGAAGTTTTTCTAGCTGTTCTTTATCTGAAATATTACATGCCATCGCCATTGCTGTGTCTGAACCATACTTATTATTAATTTCATTTGCTACTTCGATACACGCATCAATTTTTCTGCTTGTTATAACAACTTTAGCTCCATGCTCTGCCATTCTCATTGCAGTAGCTTTGCCAATCCCTTTTGAAGATCCGGTAATTATAGCTTTTTTCCCTGATAGATTGAACAATGTAGACATAATAAGTATAATATTAATTGAAAAAAAATATTATAGTTGAATAAACATAAACTATACAAGAAAATTTTAATGAAAACTTTCAACATCACAGATCCCTATAAATTAAGCACACCGTATACAACCATTCTCTGTGATTTATGGGGCGTGGTTCATAATGGAAATGAAGTTTTAGAAGAAAGTAGGAAATTTTTAGAAAAAGTTAAAAATGATGGCAAGCAAATAGTACTAGTATCAAATGCACCTCGACCAAATTTTGTAGTCGCAGAACAGCTAACAAAGAAGCTAGGACTTAACAATAATCTTTATGATTTTATTGTAACTTCAGGGGATGTTACCTCTAGTTTTTTAAATACTAAGAAATATGGAAGCAGCTACTACCATCTTGGCCCACAAAAAGATAAAGATTTACTCTCTACGATTAAATTAGATTTAGTAAAAGAAGTAAATTTTGCAGAGTTTGTTTTATGCACGGGTATAGATGACGATGAATCTGAAGAACCAAGTGATTATAATGATATTTTGAATGACATGTTAAAGTCTAATCTCCTTATGGTATGCGCAAACCCAGATAAGATTGTATATCGAGGTAACAAAAAAATTCCTTGTGCAGGGGCATTAGCTCAACATTACGAAAGTATTGGTGGCAAAGTTAAATATTTTGGTAAGCCTCATGTAGAGATATACGAGCATATTTTTAGTAATTTAAAAAATATAAATAATAAATTACAAAAGAAAGAGATACTAGCCATTGGGGATAGTCTCTCGACAGATATTTTAGGTGCAATTAATTTTAATATAGATGTGTTGTTTATTAGATCTGGCATACATAAACATGAAATTAATTCAATTAATGATCTTGAAAGTACTGCTCAGGATTATTTGGTTAGCCTACCAAGGAAATTATTAACATCAGAATACCTATGAACAAGATTAAGATAATAAATGATTATAAGAAAATTCCAAAAACTTTTTATGGATCATCTTTAGTAATAGGCAATTTTGATGGGGTTCATCGTGGACATAAAAAAGTTATTGAATTAGCAAACAAGATATCAAAAAAAAACAAATCAAAATTAGGAATTATAATGTTTGCTCCACACCCAAAGGAGTATTTTTCTAAAGAAAAGCAATTTTTGCTATCATCCATTGAAACCAAATCAGAAATTTTAGAAAGGCTTGGAGTCAATTTTATTATAATACTTAAATTTAATAAAAATCTAGCATCAATGACAGCATTAGAATTTTGTAATAAAATTTTATTAAATGGTTGTAAAATGCAACATATCTTTATAGGTAAGAATTTTAGATTTGGTCAAAATAGAGTTGGTGATTTAAAACTGCTATCTAACTTTGGTGCTAAAAATAATTTTAAAGTGAGTGGGTTAGAATTATATAAACTAAATTCTAGTAAAAATATTTTTTCATCATCAGCAGTAAGAAAATTTATAAAGAATGGACAAATAAAACAGGCCAATAATTTTTTAGGACATTGCTGGTCAATTACGGGGAAGGTAATAACTGGTGATAAACGTGGCAGATTAATTGGCTTCCCAACCGCAAATATTTCTACTGAGAACTATATTTATCCAAAGTTTGGTGTGTATGCGGTTAAGGTCAATTTTTTATCCGGAAAACTAAAAGGCAAAGAAAAATCTGGAATTGCCAACTTTGGGTTAAGGCCAACATTCGGTAAAAAAGAAGCTCTATTAGAAGTACATTTATTTAGTTTTAAATTGAATATTTATAAAACTGCATTAAAAGTAAGCTTTATTGATTTCGTAAGGCCTGAAATGAAATTTTTAGGTATTGAACCCCTTAAGCTTCAGATAAAAAAAGATATTACTAAAACAAAGAAGATCTTAAGTAGAAATTAAATTATGACATCTAAAGAAGATAAGTTAGATTTTAGCGAAAGCCTTTTTCTACCTAAAACAGATTTTGCAATGCGAGCGGGACTTCCTGAGCAGGAGCCAGAAATTTTAAAACAGTGGTCTGAGAAAGAACTTTATAAAAGTTTACGTGCCTCTTCAAAAGGTAAAGAAAAATTTATTTTACATGATGGACCACCTTATGCAAATGGACATCTACATATTGGACATGCTTTAAATAAAATTTTAAAGGATTTTGTGGTTAGGTCACAACAAATGCTTGGCAAAGATTCATCTTATATTCCAGGCTGGGATTGCCATGGATTACCAATCGAATGGAAGATTGAAGAAGAATACAGAAAAAAAGGTCTCAATAAAGATGAGGTTGACGTTATTAAGTTTAGAAAAGAATGCAGGGAATTTGCTGACAAATGGATCAACATACAAAGAGAAGAGTTTATTCGCTTAGGCATAACTGGTGAATGGTCAAAACCTTATACTACTATGGCTCACGAATCTGAGGCAATCATTGTAAAAGAATTCTTTAAATTTTTAGTAAATAAAGGCCTATATAGAGGCTCAAAACCAGTGATGTGGTCAACGGTAGAAAAAACAGCTTTAGCAGAAGCTGAGCTTGAGTATCGTGAGCACAAATCGATTACTATTTTTACAAAATTTCCTATAAAGAAATCAAATGATACAGAGCTAGTAGGTGCTTCTGTAGTGATCTGGACTACAACACCTTGGACAATTCCAGGTAATAGAGCAATTGGTTATAATAAAGATATTTCTTACAGCTTATATAAAGTGATTAAAATTCTAGAAGGCTCGCATAGCTCAGAAGGTGATTTAGTGATCATAGCTAATGAGCTGGCAGAACAATTTAAAGATAAATGTAAAATTGATACAATAGAAAAATTAAAGCCATTAAGTGATGTGTCTAGTATCATATGTAATCATCCTTTTAATGGATCAGGATATGAGTTTGATGTTAATTTATACCATGCAGATTTTGTAACTCTTGAGCAAGGAACAGGATTTGTGCATATTGCTCCAGGCCATGGCCCTGATGATTATGAGCTAGGTAAAGCCAATGGAGTTGAAGTACCAGAGACAGTCGATAAAGATGGAATGTATTTTGATCATGTGCCCTTATTTAAAGGTAAAAAAATATTTAATGATGATGGCACAGATGCTGATGCAAACGTAGCAGTACTTATTGAACTTAAAAATCACAATGCTTTAAGTGGCAAGGGTTCTGTCAGACATAGCTATCCACATTCATGGCGCTCAAAGGCCCCTGTTATATTTAGGAATACTCCACAATGGTTTATTAGCATGGAGACCAATGATTTAAGAAAAAAAGCACTTGATGCCATTGAAGAAGTGAACTGGTTTCCTAGTCAGGGTAAAAATAGAATTTTGTCGATGATTCAAAATCGTCCAGATTGGGTAGTATCAAGACAAAGAGCTTGGGGTGTACCATTATCAATTTTTTATCACAAGGAAACAGGTTTGCCATTAATTGATACTGATCTTAATAGTAGAATTATCAAACTATACGAAGAAAATGGCTGTGACATTTGGTTTGAAAAATCTAAATCTGAGCTTTTAGGAGATAAGTATAATCCTAATGACTATGAAAAAGTTGATGATATTTTAGATGTATGGTTTGATTCAGGTTGTACGCACGCTTTTGTTCTTGAAGGAAAAGAAGATCAAATTTGGCCTGCATCCATATATCTTGAGGGAACCGATCAGCATAGAGGTTGGTTTCATTCGTCTCTTTTAGAGTCATGTGGGACAAGAGGAGTAGCTCCTTATGAGTCAGTATTAACTCATGGGTTTGTATTGCATGAAGATGGAACTAAAATGAGTAAGTCTTCCTCTAATATTGTAGCGCCCGCTGAAATTGTTGAAAAATCCGGAGCTGATATTCTTAGACTTTGGGTAGCAAGCAGTGATTATTCTGAAGATTTAAAAATTGGCCCTGAAATTATTAAAAGTAACGTTGATAGCTATAGAAGGTTAAGAAACTGCCTTAGATTTATATTAGGTAATCTTGCTGAATTTGAAGAATCTGAAAAAATTATTTTTGATGAACTGCCAGAGTTAGACCAATATATTCTTGGGTGTCTAACAGAGCTAGAAGAAGAAGTTATTAAAAATTATCAAGTTTTTGAATATCAGAAAGTCTTTTCCACTATTTTTAATTTTTGTACAAATGATTTATCTGCATTTTATTTTGATATAAGAAAAGATAATTTATATTGTGATCATAAATCTAGTCATACTAGACGCGCCACAAGAACTGTTCTTGATATTTTATTTAATCACTTACTTACTTTATTGGCACCTATCTTGTGTTTTACCACAGAAGAAGCTTGGCAAAGTCGTTTAGGTAAAAATACCTCTATTCACAGTCAGAACTTTCCAGAAATCGAAGATAAATGGAAGCTTCCAGAAATGAAAACTAAATGGGAGTATCTAAAGCTAGTTAGGAAAGCTGTTAATGGTGCAATTGAAATTGAAAGAAAAAACAAATTACTTGGTTCAAGTCTTGAAGCTTCAGTAGAGATAATATTTTCTGATAATAAAAACGTTTCAGAAATCAATATTCAAGATTTAGAAAATATTTGCATTGTTTCACATCTTTCAATATCTAGTGCAGCTGATTTAAGCAATTCTTTTCAATTAAGTGAATTACCAAATGTAGGTATTAAGGTAGAAAAAATATCAGGTGAAAAGTGCAACCGGTGTTGGAAATATTTTGATACTTTAAATGACGGTATTTGCCATAGATGTGATGCCGCTATTAAATAATTATGAAAGCTAATCATAAATATTTTATTCTATTTATTTCTTTCTTTACGATTCTTGATCAATTAACAAAATTATCAATTATTAGATACTTTAGTATTAAGTCAGAATTATTAGTTGATGATTTTCTTTTTAGCGTCAACGAATACTTAAACTTTGTTATTGTTTGGAACAAAGGGTTTGCTTTTGGTTTATTGCAAAATGATTTATTTACTATCAATTTGCTCTATATTTTAATTATTTCAGTTGTAATTATATTTCTATTTTTCTATGCAAATAGTTTAAATCAAAGATATCAGTATTTTATATTCAGCCTTTTAATTGGTGGAGCCATAGGGAATTTGATAGATAGAATTAGATATGGTGCAGTAGTTGATTTCATAGATGTTCATTATCAGAATTTACATTGGTATGTATTTAATATTGCTGATATAAATATCTCGATAGGTTGTGTATTATTAATATTATATGAAATTTCGAATAAAAAGACTTAGTCAAAATATGAAAAAATTCCAAAATCCATTTATAGTTAGTTTGCTATTTTTTATAGTGTCATGTTCAGGCAATAACTCAATTAATGATATCAAAACACTTGAGCAAAAAGCATTAGAAATCCCGCCTAACTTTGACTTAAAGCCACCTTTGGATATAGAACAAGATCTAATTGATAACGAGCTTGATAGTGTTGAAAGTAATGAAGATTTAAAGGAAATTCTAGAAACAGATTCAAGTAGCACTTTAAATTCAGATGTTTCTCTAGATAATGAACTAATAGATATTTTAGAACAAGATTCAGTTAATTAACCTTTAGATTTTTATAATAAAATGTTTAGATTTTTCATTCAAAAAAAATGGTTTTTATGGGCCTACTTAGGATCTGCAACTATATTGCTTGCACTTTGGCTCCAAGTTCAAATTGATGTAAAAATTAATGAATGGTTTGGAGAGTTTTATGACATGATTCAAAGGGCTTTAGGCACTCCCAATGCAATCACGATGAATGAATATATGGGTGGCCTGTATACTTTTGGAAAATTAGCAGCAATGTGGATTGTACTAGGACTTGGATCTTCATTCTTAACTTCTCATTTTTTATTTAGATGGCGCAATAGCATGACAGATTGGTATCACAGTGTTTATGATAAGGCGCGAACAGTAGAAGGTGCCGCACAAAGAGTACAAGAAGATACTATTAAGTTTAGCCGCATTATGGAAAATCTGGGTACAAGCCTCATTGAATCTATAATGGTATTAATAGAATTCTTCCCACTGTTAATGGGTTTATCTATTGGAATACCTATATTATGGTTTGGTGATTGGTCCTATGGTCTTGTATCGGGTGCTCTAATCTGGGCCATTGGAGGCACAATACTAATGATCATATTAGCCTGGGTCTTACGCTTAGTTGGTATTGAGTATGATCTTCAAAAAAAAGAAGCAGCATATAGAAAAGTTCTTGTTATAGCTGAAGATGATGGGTCTATACGACCAAAAACATTTGAAGAGTTATTTGATGGAGTAAGACAAATCCACTTTAAAAGCTATCTGTATTACTTATACTTTAACATAGGAAGACTTGCATATTTACAGGCAAATGTTTTAGCAGCATACATCCTATTAGCACCAGCTATTGTTGCTGGAGTTATGACACTTGGCGTAATGCAGCAAATCATAAGAGCCTTTGGAAGAGTGGAAGGGTCTCTGCAATATTTATTTAAGTCATGGCCAATTATAATTGAATTAGCAAGTGTTTATAAGCGACTAAGAGAATTTGAAAAAAATATTAATGAGTTATAAAAAATGAACCCTCTAGAACAAATAAAAGATAATGTAATAAAAAATAGATATCCTTTTTTAGACTTAGACTATCTGAAAAATGAGTATAAAAATGCTAAAAAAAAACTCTCTTTTGAATTTGATAACTATATTATTGTTGGTATAGGCGGCTCGTCACAAGGTTCCAAAGCTTTTGCAGGTGCATTAAATAAAAAAAATATACATTATTTTGATCATCTTAGTTCACGTGAAATAAATAGAGTAATGGATTCAATTAATATAAAAAAAACTGGTTTTATTTTTATTTCTAAATCTGGCACAACATCTGAAGTGCTAACATTATTTGATCATTTATCAGGGCTACTAAAAGATAAGCTGAGTATTGAAAAAAACTTCCTAGTAATTACTGAAGAAAATACTGCCCCGCTATATACTCTTGCGATACATATGGGAATTCATGTAATAAAGCATGATAATAAAATCGGTGGAAGGTTTTCTATTTTTTCTAATACAGGCTTAATACCCATATCTTTCTTCTATAATAATATTGATAGTATATTTTTGGGATTAAAATCTTCTATTGATAATTTCATCAATGAGACACCGACAAAAAATGAGGTATCACCATTTTTAGCGGCAAGTAAAAAATTTAAATTAATACAAGAAGGTAAAAATATTAATATTATGCTTTTTTATGGAGATGAGTTGTTTGAATTAGGGAATTGGTTAAAACAATTGTTTGCAGAAAGTTTAGGAAAAAATGGTTTTGGTTTTTTACCAATAGTATCCAAAATGACCCAAGATCAGCACAGTTTGTTGCAGCTATATTTAGATGGGCCTAAAGATAAGTTTTTTGAAATTTATTCTGTAACTTATAATGAAAACAATAATTTTATTGATATAACCTTAGCAAATCATAAAGATGCAATGATTCAAACATTGGAAAGTGAGAACTTGCCAATTGTAAAAAATACTAATTATTCAGTTGAGAGTATAGATTTAATTGGTTACCAACTTGGCTATTTATTTGCTAATTCTATGTTAGAGGTTTTAATTTTAGCTGAAATGGGTTGTGTAGATGCATTTAGTCAAGATGCAGTTGAGAGGCAAAAAAACTTTTTAAAATAGTTACTTTATTTTATAAAACGAAAAACGTGTAATGCCCAATTCCTTAGATCTTAGAAGTTTAAGTTCATCATAATTCATTGTAGGTTCTTTAATATGCTGTTCAACTATAATAATTTTATTTCTTTTTAGTATTTTATTTTTTAAAAGATTTTTTATTGCTTTAAATTCTAGTTTTTTTTCATAAGGAGGATCACAAAAAACTAAATCTATTTCTTGATTAATATCACTAGCTCTAATATTTGTTGCATCTTTTGAAAGCAATGAGACTTCAGAATTTATTTTTAATTTTTCTGCATTATCAAAAATGATATCAATCATATGTGCATCATTTTCTACTAATATAGCTTCTTTTGCCCCCCGAGATACTGCCTCAAAAGAAAATGCTCCAGTACCGGCAAATAAGTCTAATATTATTGAGTTGTTGAGATTAAATTCGCATTCAGCTATTTCTTTGCTATGAAGAATAATATTAAAAATAGTTTCACGATTCTTATCAGTCATTGGGCGGGCAGTTTTATTTCTTGGCGATATTAATTTATGACCTCTTCTTGTTCCACTAATTATTCTCATATCATTTAGTTATTTGTTATTGTTCAATATATGTAACTTTTGCTACATCGCTTTTATTGAGATTATTTAGCTTGTAAGGCCCATAAGATATTCTAATTAAGCGTGTTACAACCATTCCAAAGGCCTCAAAAATATTTCTTATTTCTCTATTTTTACCTTCAGTTAGAGTCATTGTTAGCCATGTATAGGAATTAGAAGAGCTATCAATACTTGCATGGATCGGCTTGTAATGCATTTTATCAATTTTCAGTCCTTCTTTTAATTTTATAATTAACCCTTCTTGAACTCTGCCATGCACACGAGCGCGATAAGTTCTTTTCCAGTTATTACTAGGAAGTTCCATTGCTCTTTTAACATCTCCATTATTAGTCAGCAATAACAAGCCTTCAGAGTCATAGTCTAATCTGCCTATAGAAATCATTTTTTCAAACTTCTTAGGTAAATCATCAAAAATAGTTTTTCTATTTTCAGGATCAAAGTGAGTTACTAAAATTCCTCTGGGCTTATAATATCTGTAAAGTAACAAATCTTGTTTAAAGTTTATTCTTTTGTCATCAAGTTTAATACTATTTTCAGATGTAACATTAATACCAGGTTGAAGAATTATTTTTCCATCAATCTTTACTCTTCCTTCTTGAATTAAACGCTCTGCATCTCGACGCGAATACTTTGTACCTCTAGCTATAACTTTTGCAATTCGTTCTGAAACTTGATTATTTTCCATAATAGTATTTTAATTATCTAAGCATATACCATATATATAGTACTTATGACAAACCCATCTAATCTAATGCAAGAAGCAATAAAATGTGCCGATGAGGCTAAATTAAATGGTGAAATACCAGTAGGGGCAATTATTTTTGATCCTAAAAAAAATACTATAATTTCTATATCAGGCAATAAAAACAATAAAAATTTTGATCCAACCGCTCATGCAGAGATAAATGTTATACGAGATGCGTGTGCACAATTAAATTGTAGTAGACTTCCAGAATATGACTTATATGTTACTTTAGAGCCTTGTGTCATGTGTGCTGCTGCAATTTCTCAAGCCAGAATAAGAAGATTGTACTTTGGTGCAGATGATTTAAAATACGGCTCTATTAACGGTAATATTAATTATTTTCAAAAAGAAAATACAAATCACTTACCTGAAATTTATGACAATATTTGTAGTACAAGCTGCAATAAACTATTAATTAATTTTTTTAAGGAACGAAGATAATATGAATATTTCAGATAAAGCTAAAAAAACCACAGAACGTTTAGAAAAATTTATAGTAGAACACATCAATCCAAATACCCCAACTTACTATAAACAGATTGAAGCTTTTGGCGCAAACAGATGGCAAGTAGTCCCAATTGTTGAGGAGCTCAAAGCAAAAGCTAAAGAAGCTGATCTTTGGAATTTATTTCTTCCTGAAAGTGAGTATGGCTCTGGGTTTACTAATGAAGAATATGCACATATGTGTGAAATTATGGGAAGAAACATTTGGTGTGCCGAAGTATTCAATTGTAGTGCACCAGATACTGGCAACATGGAGGTCTTAGTAAGGTATGGAAGTGATGAGCAAAAAGAAAAATATTTAAAACCATTGCTTGATGGCACAATTAGATCTGCATTTGCAATGACTGAGCCTGCAGTTGCTTCGTCTGATGCAACTAATATTCAAAGTGAAATTAAAATGGAAGGTAATCAGTATGTTCTAAATGGAACTAAATGGTGGACTTCTGGAGCAATGGACCCACGCTGTAAATTTTACATATTTATGGGTAAGACTGATCCAGATAATGAGAATAGGCACAAGCAACAGTCAATGATACTTGTTGATGCTGATACTCCAGGAATAACAATCAAAAGACACCTTCCAGTGTTTGGATACGATGATGCCCCTCATGGGCATGCAGAAATTGAATTTAAAGATGTTCGTGTACCACCAGCAAATATGCTTCTGGGAGAAGGACGTGGATTTGAGATTGCTCAAGGACGCTTAGGTCCCGGAAGAATTCATCACTGCATGAGAGCTATTGGTGTAGCTGAGGCAGTATTAGAAACTATGTGCAAAAGACTTTTAACTAGAAAAGCGTTCGGTAAAGAATTGTTTAGACATTCAATCTGGCAAGAAAGAATTGCTGATGCCCGTATTAATATTGAAATGACGAGACTATTGACACTAAAGGCTGCAGAAATGATGGATACTGTAGGAAATAAAGTTGCAAGAAATGAAATTGCAATGATTAAAGTTGCTGCACCAACAATGGCATTGAAAATAATTGACGATGCTATTCAGGCATTTGGCGGTGCTGGTGTTACAGAGGACTTTAAGCTAGCTGCGGCTTATGCAGGACTTAGAACCTTAAGGTTGGCAGATGGTCCAGATGAAGTTCATAAGGCAGCAATTGCTCGAAACGAAATTAAAAAATATTTATAATTTATGGTTGATACTTTTAACGATATAAAAAAACTTTCTTTTGAAGAGGCGTTATCTGAGCTAGAGCAAATAGTTGAGAATCTTGAAAATGGCACAATAGATTTAGAAAAATCTATTGAATATTATACACGAGGATCACACTTAAAATCTCATTGTCAGCAAAAATTAAATGATGCTGTGTTGAAGCTAGAAGAAATAAAGGTTTCGGCGGATGGTAAGATTTCAAAAAAAGAAATTGAGTAATGTCTCAATCAAAGATTGAATCTGAAATAAATATTTTTTTAAAAAAGTTTGAACTTCATTTAATTAAATCACTACCAAAAAATAGAAATCTTTTAAATCAATCTATTAACTATTCTATTCAGTCTGGCGGTAAGCGATTCAGACCATTTCTTATTTATACTTTTTCCAAAGCTTTGAAAGTAAGTAGTAAAAATGCATTAAGTATTGGAGTTGCAGTAGAGATGTTGCATAATTACTCATTAGTGCACGATGATTTGCCATCTATGGATAATGATAACTATAGACGTGGCAAGAAATCCACTCATTTTAAATTTAATGAATATACTGCCATCCTAGCTGGATGTAGCCTATTAACTATGTCATATAATATTTTATCTGGAGTGGAATTAAGATTAAACAGTGATAGAAAAATAAAGTTGATTAATAGATTGGCTGAAATCTCAGGTAAAAATGGCTTGCTTCAGGGACAGTTTGAAGATTTGAATTTAAAAAAACTTACTTACTCAGACCGCATCCGTATCAATAAACTAAAGACTGGAAAGCTAATGTCCTATTGTGTTGAGGCAGTTGGTATTTCTGCTGCGATAAAACAATCAGATTTAAAGTTACTACAAAGAGTTGGCATGAATATTGGTGAGATATTTCAAATTAGTGATGATTTTAGTGATGAGCCAAAGATGCCCACTAAAGAAAGACTATTTTTATCTAAATATAGATTGAAACTTTATAAGCAAACAATCAAGCAATTGAATAACTTAAAAATCAACAATGAATCAATTAATAGATTACTCAATTACCTAATGGAATTAGAGGTTTAGCCACATTGTGCACGATTGCGCATTATTTGATCAGCGAGAACAAGTGCCATCATAGCTTCAGCAATTGGAACTGCTCGTAAGCCAACACAGGGATCATGACGCCCTTTAGTTGAGATGGTTGTATTTTTAAATTTTTCATTAATAGTTTTTTGAGGTATGAGAATAGAAGATGTTGGCTTTACAGAAAGTGATATATCTAGTTCTTGACTAGTTGAAATTCCACCTAAAATACCACCAGCATTATTAGATGAAAAAGAAATTTTTTTACCTTTTGCTCTAATTTCATCAGAGTTTTGATCACCTGTAACACTTGCAGCATCCATACCTAATCCAATTTCAACACCCTTAACTGCATTAATACTCATCATTGCAGCAGCCAGTTCTGTATCCAGTTTTCCATAAACAGGTTCACCAATTCCAGATGGAACTCCTATCGCATTAACTCTAATAGTTGCACCTACAGACAAGCCTTTTTTTCTTATAAGAGATAAATATTCTTCCCATACAGAAACAATTTTCTTATCAGGACAGAAAAATGCGTTTGTGCCGACTGATTTCCAATTGAAATTATTTTGATTTATAGAGAGAACACCTACTTGGGTAACAGCACCTCTGATTTTTATTTCTCTTTTGAGAATATGTTTAATTACTTTGCGAGCAACAGCTCCAGCCGCTACACGACAAGCAGTTTCACGAGCAGATGAGCGACCACCACCTCGATAATCACGAATACCATACTTTAAAAAATAAGTTAGATCTGCATGTCCTGGTCTAAATTTACTTTTTATGTCTCCATAATCTTTAGATCGCTGATCTTTATTGTAAATAATTAAAGAGATAGGTGTTCCTGTTGTTTTGCCTTTAAAAACACCAGATAAAATTTCAACTTTATCGTCCTCTTTACGTTGTGTAACAAATTTAGAAGTCCCTGGCTTGCGTTGATCAAGATATTTTTGGATGTCTTTTTCATTTAAACTAATTAATGGAGGACAACCATCAATCACACAGCCAATAGCTAGGCCATGGCTTTCACCCCAAGTTGTAACTTTAAAAAGTTTTCCAAATGAATTATGTGACATTAGTGATCTCTTATTAGTAAATAGTTAATTAATGCATTAAGATACACCTTATCTGACTTACCCTCAAATCTTAAAATATTATTCTGGGCTTTTTTTAAGTATTTATTAGTAAATTTAAGAGATTCCTTTTTTGTATTTGATAATTCCATAATTTTTAAGACTTTCATAAAGTCATTTTTAGATCTCTTCTTCTTATGAAGTATCTTATTCAAATAAATTTTATTAGCGTTAGAAGCATTACGAAAGCAATAAATTAAAGGATAAGTTATTTTGCCCTCATAAAAATCTCTACCAATATTTTTTCCCATTTTTTTCGAATTTCCAAAGTAATCTAAATAATCATCAGATAGTTGAAATGCCATGCCAAAATTCTCACCAAATTTTTTTAAGCTATTTTGCATTGGCACACTTTTATTAGCTAGCACTGCAGGCAAGTAACACGAAACAGAAAAAAGTTCTGCAGTTTTTGCAAATATTAGCTCTAGATATTTTTTTTCATTTAGTTGAAAGCTAGAAGTATTATTGGCATCTTGAATTTGACCGCGAGCTAAAATTAAAGAAGTGTTTGATAAGATCTCTAGAACTTTAATAGATTTATCTTTAACCATTAATTTAAATGATTTACTTAACAAATAATCGCCTACTAAGATGCTTAATTTATTGCCCCAAATAAGATTGGCAGCTTTTTTCCCACGTCTTACCTTAGCGTCATCAATGACATCATCGTGTAACAGGGTTGCGTTATGAATAAATTCTATGCAAACTGCTAAATTGTAATGTGCATTGCCTTTATATTTTAACATTTTGGCAAAAAGTAACGTTAGTAAGGGTCTAATTTTTTTACCCTTACCCACTATCAGATGAGATGCAATAGTGCTTACAATTTCTTCTTTATCCTGAATATTTTTCTCAATCTCTTGATCCAGTCTTTTTACTGACTTAGCAAGGTGCTGAGAGAGGGCATCAATAGGATTTATTCCCATTTGTAGATTTTTAGATGTTTCATTCATAATGCAAATTAGTTATAGTACAAATTCAATAATTAATATTAATTTTCTGGCCACAGCCTCGTAAAGTATGAGTATAAGTAGATTTAATCCATTTAAGAAAAAAACCAACATTAATGTCATAAGTTTACGTGGTGTTATTGGAGACATGGGCCGTTTTAGCAAAGGCCTCACCCTTGAAAACAGTGCATCTATAATAGAAAAAGCTTTTACTGTTAAAAAGCCAAAAGTGGTTGTAATTCAAATTAATTCTCCAGGTGGGTCCCCCGTACAATCTGAGTTGATTTATAATAAAATCAGAGTACTTGCAGATGAGAACAAAGTTAAAGTAATAACTATTGCAGAAGATGTTGCAGCAAGTGGTGGCTACATGTTGATGTGTGCTGGAGATGAGTTGCTGGCCAACAAGAGTTCAATCGTAGGTAGTATTGGTGTCATTAGCGCCTCATTTGGCTTCAAAGATTTGATTGAAAAAATTGGTATTCAGCGACGTATCTTTACTGCGGGTGAGAATAAATCTTTTTTAGACCCATTTGTAGATGTACAAGATAAAGATGTTGATAAACTAATTAAAGTTCAAGTTAGTATTTTTGAGAATTTCAAAAGTTTAGTTTTAAATAGTCGAAAAAATAAAGTTGATCCTGATAAGGTTTGTAATGGAGAATTCTGGACCGGTGAACAAGGCATAGAGTTAGGCCTAGTTGATTCTAATGAAACTTTAGTTTCTTATTTAGATAGTAATTATGGAAAAAATTATAAACTAAGAACAATTGAATCTAAAAAATCTTTTTTTAAAGGTTTAGTCTCCTCTAAGAGTGACTCAACGAATAGTATCAGTGGTTTAGTAGAAACATTGTACGAAGAATTATACTGGGGCCGTTATGGCCGTTGAGAAGAGCGATGATTTAGTTGCTTTATGTAAACGACGAGGATTTATCTTTCAGTCAGATGAAATTTATGGTGGTCAAAAGGGTTTGTATACTTTTGGACCGATGGGGGTCGAACTTAAAAACAATCTCAAGCAAGCTTGGTGGAAAACTATGGTTTGGCAACGTGATGATGTTGAGGGGTTAGATGCCAGTATTTTAACCTCACCAAATGTATTAAAATATTCTGGGCACGAAAGCACTTTTACAGATCCACTATGTGATTGTAAAGATTGCAAAAGCAGATGGCGTGAGGACCAGTTAACAGATAGTACATGTCCAAGCTGTGGCTCTAAGAACCTCACTGAAGCAAGGCCTTTTAATCTTATGTTTAAAACTGCAATTGGCCCAGTTGATGATGGCTCATCATTTGCTTATTTAAGACCAGAAACAGCACAACAAATATTTACTAACTTTAAAAATGTATTGGACTCAACTAGTCGATCTATTCCATTTGGTATTGGTCAAATGGGAAAAAGTTTTCGCAATGAAATAACGCCAGGTAAATTTATTTTCAGAGTACGTGAATTTGAACAAATGGAACTTGAGTTTTTTGTAAAGCCAGGCACTGATGAAGAGTGGTTTAAATATTGGGTTCAGGCACGAATTGATTGGTGGGTTGAGCAGGGCATTAAAAAAGAAAATTTAGAAATACTTGAGGCACCTAGCAATGACTTATCTCACTACTCAAAAGCAACCACTGATTTGCTATATAAATTTCCACATGGCTTTGAAGAGTTGGAAGGCATTGCTAATCGTCAAGATTTTGACCTTGGCTCACACACTAAGAACCAAGCAGAATTTGATATTTCCGCAGATGTTATGGAAAATAAAGATTCTACTACCAAATTGGCAGTACAAGATTTAGAAACAAAGAAATGGTACATTCCATACTGTATTGAGCCTAGTGCTGGCGTTGAGCGGGGTGTATTTGCACTACTAAATGAAGCTTATAAAGAAGAGGAAGTAGATGGAAAAACTAGAGTGGTGCTGGGTCTTAAACCTCATCTTTCTCCTATTAAAGCTGCAATCATTCCATTAAAAAGAAATAATGAAGACTTAGTTAATCAAGCTAAAGATATTAAGAATACTCTCCAAAAACTTGGTATGGGCCGAGTTATGCTTGAAAATTCTGGTAATATTGGAAAAAGTTATCGACGTCATGATGAAATTGGTACACCTATTTGTATTACTGTTGATTTTGAAACTCTTGAAGATAAAGCGGTTACCGTGAGAGATCGCGACACTATGGAACAAAAACGTATTAGCATTTCAGAGCTTGCAAGCTATTACGAAAAATATTTCGATTAATTCTTTTTCATTATGCATGATGTTATTATTATTGGCTCAGGCTTTTCAAGTATCGGGGCTGCAATTAAGTTACAACAAGCAGGCTATAATTATACTATTCTAGAAAAGTCATCTGAGCTTGGTGGCGTATGGCGTGATAACATTTACCCTGGCTGTGCCTGTGATATACCTGCAATATTTTATTCATATTCATTTTCTCCTAAATATAATTGGTCAAAGTTTTTTGCAGAACAAAAAGAAATAAAAAACTACATTCATGAGGTTGTAGCTAAATATAAAATCATGCAAAATATAAAACTGAATCATGAATTATTTAAAGCAGCCTGGAATACTGAGCGGAGCTGTTGGAACTTGACTACAAGCCAAGGAAGTTATGGGGCGCGTTTTATTATTTTAGGTACAGGACCTATGCATGAAGTAGTGGTTCCTACTATTCCTGGAATTGGTACTTTTTCTGGAGAAAGTTTTCACAGCGCAAAATGGAACCAAAACATAGATTTAAACGGAAAAAGAGTGGCTGTGATTGGTACAGGTGCATCAGCAATACAGTTTGTTCCAGAGATACAAAAAAAAGTAAAAGAATTAACGGTGTTTCAACGAACGGCTCCGTGGGTCATTCCAAAAAGAGATTTCAAAATAAAATCTTTTTGGAAAAAACTTTTTAAATCTTTTCCATTTGTGCAAAGAATAATCCGAACCCTGCTTGCAAAATACTTTGAGAAACTTAATGCAAGCCTAAATGAGCCAATAGCTCGAAAAAAACTACAAGCACTGGCAATTAAGAATATTAAACGGAGTATTAAAGATCTTACTTTGCAGAAAAAATTAATTCCAAGCTATGAAATTGGCTGTAAGCGTATTCTTCAATCCAACAATTGGTACCGATCGCTTAACCGTGAGAATGTTAATATTGTCTCAGGTATATCTAGAATCGAAAATAATAAAGCCATTGATTCCGATGGAAATTGTTTTGAAGTAGATGTAATTATTTATGCTACAGGCTTTAAGGTATCTAATCCTCCAGTAGCAAAACTGATATATGGCTTGAATGGGAAAAGTTTAGCTGATGACTGGGATGGTAGTCCAAAAGCTTATTTAGGAACTGCTCTGCCAAATTGTCCAAATGCATTTTTAATGCTTGGGCCAAATTTATATGCCTTTACCTCAGCTTTCACTATGATCGAATTGCAGCTTCAGTATATTTTAAAAGCCCTAAACTTTATTAAGAAAACTAATAATATTAAATCTATTTTAATCAAAGATAATGTTATTCAGAATCATAATAAGAAAATGCAAGAGACATTAGAACAAACGGTCTGGCGCAGCTCAGGGTGTGCAAGTTACTTTCTAGATAAAAATGATAAGAATAGTACAAACTGGCCGTATTCAATCAGTCATATGAAAAAAGAACTTAATAATTTTAAGGTTGAGCATTACAAGACTTATAATCTATAAATTATTAATTTATAATTAATAAAATTTCATATAAAATAGAAAAAATAAATATGACTATAGCAAAATTACCACAATATTTAGTTGATCGCTACAAAGACTGGAAAGAAAATAGCTTTTTGGAGAATAAATTTTCTTATGAACAGCTTGCCATTGATGGTCAAAAACCAAAAGGAATGATTATTTCCTGTTGTGATTCTAGGGTACATGCTTCCTCAATGTTTGGCGCAGAAACAGGAGAATTTTTTATTCACCGTAACATCGCAAATCTAATTCCTCCATACAACCCTGATGGTGATCACCATGGAACATCAGCAGCAATTGAATTTGCAGTCAGTGCCCTAGAGATACCTAATATTATTATTTTAGGACATTCGAATTGTGGAGGTATTAAAAATGGTTATTATTTATGTAAGGGTGAAAATAATAACAATGACTTAATCTTTGTTAATAAATGGTTAAATATTTTACAGCCTGCATATGACTCATTGAATCAATTGTCTGATGATAATCAAATGATTTCTCAATTAGAAAAAGAAAGCATTAAAGTATCAATTAAAAATTTACTAGACTTTCCATTTATTCAACAAGCCTTAGATTCAAAGCAGCTTTCAATTCACGGCTTATGGAATGATATTGGCTCTGGCGAATTAGAAATACTAGCTCCAGAAACAATGATGTTTAAAAGTATTTAGTTTAATTGACTCCATAGTAACTTTTCAAAGTCATGTATAACTTGAGGTGATAAAGATTAACAAAGTTTTGAAATGTTTGCCGTGAAGATGTATCTGCAATCTTTAAATACATTTCATGATAATAAATTTCTTTATTTAGATAGAAATAAAGATGGAATTCCATGCGAGACAATCTGCAATAATTAACTTAATATTCACAAATAATAAATTTATAAAAGTTAATGGTTACAGATATACTAATGGCAGAAATCACACGTGGTAATGTCATTGAAAGCACACATATTGGCTCTGGAGTTTTAGTCTCAGCTACTGGAGAAATACAGGCAGTTTGGGGGAATGCTAATAGGCAGACTTTTCCAAGATCTGCAATGAAATCGTTGCAAACCTTAACTATATTAACACATGGCACCAAACTTACGACTGAACAAACAGCGTTAGCAAGCGCTTCACACCATGGAGAAATCATGCATGCATCTGCTGTAAGACAATGGTTAATAGATATGAATTTAACGTCTGAAGACCTATCTTGTGGCCCAGATTTACCACGCTATCTAGAAGATCGTCAAAGACTTCGTGATCAGAATATATCTGCATCACGTATTTATCATAATTGCTCAGGCAAGCATTGCGGTCAATTGGCTTTTTGTCAGCATCAAGGCTGGGATGTAAAAGACTATCATCTAGCTAAACACCCAGCACAGCAGGCCATGCTGGCTATGATTACAGAACTTGCCGAAGAAGAAATAGATGTTGTAGGGATAGATGGCTGTGCTATGCCAGCACCCCGCTTAAGCTTAACAGGGTTTGGTCGGGCATTGTCAAAAATTGCTGCGCCTACTTTGTTAAAAGGTAGTATGCGGCAAGCAGCAGAACAAATTACTTCTGCAACTATGCAGTTTCCATATTTGACTGGAGGTACTAAATCTCCAAATAGTAAGATGACAGAAGCCTCTGAAAAAAAATTCTTTGCTAAAAATGGTGCTGAAGGTGTTTACGCCGTAATTTTACCAGGAGCCCAAGCTGCAATGGTTTTAAAAATAGCTGATGGCAATATGCGAGCTGCCAACGTTGCCATTGCTGGCATGTTATTGCAAATGGCTGATCAATTAGGTCTAGATAAAGCAGTTTTAAATAGATTTTGCTCAGAAGACATGTTTAATTCTGCAGGTACAAAGGTGGGTGTCTGTCGATTTGCAAATATTATGCCTACTAAGAATTAAAAATCCATGGAAATAATTTTTATTATATTTCAGTATCTGATTATTGTCTTAGTTTTACTTTTTTTATCTATATTTATATTCCTCAATACTTCCTCTCAGTTTGGTGCGGCACCAAATAAGGAAAGTAAAAAACTTATTCAAAATTCTAAAAACTTTAATTCTGAAAAATTTGTAAATTTAAATCCTGTCACCGTAAGTATTGATGAGGCTAATTTACGTGCTGCAGAAAAAAGCGCTACCTTAAAGGATTGGATTTCTCCTGCTCAAGATAAAAACCCATTAAAATCTCTTCCCACAATAAAATTTAAAAGTAATAATTTAACAGCAGGTAAGTTTGTTTGGTTAGGCCACTCAACCTTATTGATGAATACGGGTGGTTTAATAGTTATGACAGACCCTGTCTTTAATAGAGCTTCACCATTACCTATTTTTGGAAAACCATTTCCATTTGAAAATCCAATTATTATTGATGACCTGCCTAAAGTTAATGTGGTTATAATTTCACATGACCACTACGATCATTTAGATGCCACAGCAATAAAGAATCTTGCAAAAAAAGTTGATCATTTTTTTGTTCCCTTAGGAATTAAAGCTCACCTAGAAAGCTGGGGGGTTGATAGAAGTAAAATTAGTGAATTAGATTGGTATGATAGCCAGAATTATAAAGGTGTCCAATTTACATTGACACCCGCACAGCACTTTAGTGGTCGCGGACTAACAAATAGAAACTCAACTTTATGGGGCTCCTGGATTGTAGACTCCAAGTCGATGAAAGCTTATTTCAGTGGAGATGGAGGATATTCAAAAACATTTAAAGATCTAGGTGAAACGTACGGTCCATTCGATATCGCTTTTATTGAGAACGGGGCATACAATGCGAGCTGGTCTAAAATCCATATGTTTCCTGACGAGTCTGTTCAAGCTAGCATTGATTTAAATGCAAAAGTTCTTTTCCCCATTCATTGGTCTAAATTTGATTTGTCTTCACATTCTTGGGATGACCCTATAATCCGAGTTACTGATGAAGCTAAGAAAAAAAATGTTAATATTGCAACCCCAATGATCGGTGAAATATTTGACCTAATTAATTTGCCGAATACGCATTGGTGGGAAAGTCTCAGGAAATAATTGTGCCAGCTTCAGCTAGTGCGTCATGTGCATAAGGTAGGTTTGGTAATTCAAGGGCCATTGTGTCTCCTAATTTTTTAAATTATTAAAAATGTTATTATTGGAACTATCAAATATAACCAATTTCAAATAAGATTAAATAACTAGAAAACAGGAGTTGAAAGAACAATGAAATTAATCACAGCTACAACAAGCTTAGTTTTTTTACTACTTGTCATATTTATTCTGCCAATATTAGTCGATAAGAATATGAATCCAGTTTCAGACCATTCAGCCTTTGATGTATCTGAGGAAGCTTTAAAATTACACGAAACTCTTTTTATCGGTGATTGGCACGCTGATAGTCATTTGTGGAATAGAGATTTATCGAAACGTTATAAGCGGGGACATGTTGATATTCCAAGACTGCAAGAGGGAAATGTAGCATTACAAATGTTTACTACTGTTACAAAATCACCTCGTGGACAAAACTATGAAAAAAATGAAACTTCAGCTAGTGACAATATTACTTCATTGGCTGTAATCCAAAGATGGCCAATTAAAACTTGGTCTAGTTTGGCTGAAAGAGCCATTTTCCAAGCTAATAAAGTTCAT
>Ga0114997_10000123_pt1 | contig 55243 bp, 50 predicted proteins | sample ArcticOcean_MG_C_2_FD_87045 | JGI IMG/M metagenome (GOLD analysis project Ga0114997, IMG submission 87045) | Marine microbial communities from western Arctic Ocean - ArcticOcean_MG_CB4_136 | ecosystem: Environmental > Aquatic > Marine > Oceanic | place: Arctic Ocean: Canada Basin | collected... | reverse complement strand
ATTATTTGATAATATAATTCTTATAGAAAACTCTTTAAAAATATAAACATAAGATATACTAGAATGAGTTTTAATCCAATTCCATGGGAAATTCTTAACTTATATTTCAAGGAAAATTCATCTTTTCTAGTAAATCATCATTTGGAATCCTATAATGAATTTTTTGATTCTGGGATATCGCAACTCTTAAGAGAGAAGAATCCTATTCATTTTTTTAAAAATCAACAGAAAATAATCATCGATAAAGAAACCAGATTTGTTAATTTCATTCTACCAAATGGCGAAGAAAAACCTTTAACAAAAGACGAATTGGAGGAGAGATTTCCAGATGAAGACGGGGTCAAGAGAAATCAACGTTGGGAAAAAGCCAAGGGAAAAGGCCCGATCAAAACACTAATTCTGGAAGAATATAGGTATCAAGCGAGACTATATATTGGTGGCAAGGATGGCACTAAGATTTATTATGGGAAACCTATTATTTATGATAAAAATAAAGAAAATAAAATTATGTACCCGAATGAAGCAAGATTAAGAAATTTAACATATGCATTTACGATGCATTATGATGTTGATGTTGAGTTTACTCTTTATTTGCCACTGGGGGATGGTTCTGGTAAATTTAGAATGGTTGAACATGAGATAACCCTTAATAAATTATATTTTGGAAAATTTCCAATTATGTTAAGATCTAACCTATGTATTTTGAATGGTATGGCTGAAAACGTTAGAAAAAATATGGGCGAAGATGCTACTGATCCTGGGGGATATTTTATAATTGATGGCAAAGAAAAGGTTATTATTTCACAAGAGAAGTTTGCAGATAACATGTTATATATACAAAAAGATCCAAATGATCTTATTAGTTATTCTGCAAAGATTCGTTCTGTTTCAGAAGATGCATCAAAACCAGTGAGAACATTGGCTATTAAAATGATTAAAGAAACACCATCTTCTTCTAATGGTAATATTGTTATATCTATACCAAATGTCAGAAAACCCGTCCCTTTATTTATTGTTATGAGAGCTCTGGGTATTATTTCGGATAGAGAAATTGTTGAATATTGTTTGTTGGATATTAATAAGTATCCACATTATCTCCCAACACTTCGCCCTTCCGTACACGACGCCGGTGTTGTATTTACACAACAAGCTGCACTAAAATTTATAGCTACCCTAACAAAGGGTAAAACTACAAGTCACGCCCTTCAGATTCTAATGATTTACTTTTTACCTCATATCGGAGAGTTGAATTTCAAACAAAAAGCTTTATATATAGGTTATGCTGTAAAAAGATTATTACAAATTGCACATGGAGAAGATAAACCAACTGACCGAGATAGCTACTTATATAAAAGACTGGAAATACCAGGAACATTAATATATGATTTATTTCGCGAATATTACACAGCACAACAGAAAAATATATTTTTAAAGATGGATGAAGAGTACTTTTATGCTGTAAAGAAGTCGGCGAGAAGTTATCAAGATAGCGATTTTATGAATTTAATAGTAGAGAATCAATCAATGATTTTTAATAAAAGACTCGTTGAATCCGGTTTTTCAAAAGCATTTAAGGGTGATTGGGGTTCAGAGGCACATACCAAAAAGCCTGGGGTATTACAAGATTTAAGTAGATTATCCTACTTTTCCACTATGGCTCAAATGAGGAAGACAAATACACCGATTGCAGCAGATGGAGCTAAAATAGTTGGACCGAGGCATATAAATAGTACCCAATGGGGAATACTTTGCCCAATACATTCACCGGACGGAGGTAATGTTGGGTTACATAAACATCTTGCCATAATGACTCATGTTACAAAGAGATTATCTGGATATCCCTTTATTGAATTTCTGAGACAATCGGGGTTTAATATGCAATTATTAGAAGAATGTACGTTAAAATATTTAAGTAACGTAACGAAGATTTTTGTTAATGGGGCGTGGATTGGCGTAACATCGACTCCTGAAGAAATGAAGGATAAACTACTATTGTATCGTCGCAATGGTTTATTCAATATATTTACAAGTATAAGATGGAATGAACAAAGAAATGAAATTCACATTCAAACTGATGCAGGGAGACCGTGTCATCCTTTATTTCATGTGAAAGGGGATAAAATAAGTTATGAAAATAAAAATATTATTGAAAAAATCACGAATAAAAATATTTCTTGGAATGAATGTGTATTGGGAATTGGTAAATCTTCAGAAGAACGAAAAATAAATAACAATCAAATATTATCGCCTAGTATATTCAGACAAAAAACAAATCTTAATGAAACAGAAGCAATTGTTGAATATTTAGATACTCAAGAAATGGAAGGGGTAATGTTGGCATCTACATCACAAAATAGAGATACATATATTAATAAAAAAATAACTCATATTGAAATAGACTCATCTGTTATTTTAAGTATGATGGCCAATCAGGTCATTTTCCCTGCGACGAACCCCTATCCTCGTAACGCGTTTTCATGTGGACAAAGTAAACAAGCTGTGTCAATGTTTCATACAAATTTCCAAAATAGAATGGATAAATCCGCACTTTTATTAAACTATGGACAAAATCCTATTGTAAGAAGCCGCTACTATGGTCCTGTAACCGGAAACAAACATCCTTATGGGATAAACGCAATAGTAGCAATTGCCTGTTATACGGGTTATAATGTTGAGGACGCAGTTATAATGAATCGCGCAGCTCTTGATAGAGGACTTTTCCGAACAACATACTTCAATGTTTATGAAGCTACTGAGGAAGAAACGAACGTGGGGTCATCTGAAATAAGAAGTGAATTCATGGACATAGAAAAACACGATGTGATAGGATTAAAACCAGGCTATGATTACAGTCACCTTGATCCCAACTCCGGTTTAATAAAGGAAAATACTGTTGTAGATGATAAAACAATTATAATTGGAAAAGCGGTTAATAGTTTGACTTCGGGAGAGATTTTTGTGGATGAATCCGTTGCATGTAAAAAGGGACAACTTGGACATGTTGATAAAGCTTTTATTACTGAAACAGAAGGCGGTCTTCGTCTCGCAAAAATTCGGATTAGACACGATAGGATTCCAGCAATAGGGGATAAATTCTGTTCTCGCGCTGGTCAAAAGGGAACTATTGGTATTGTATTAAATGAACAAGATATGCCATTTACAAAAGAAGGACTTAGGCCCGATATTATTGTAAATCCACATGCTCTTCCTAGTAGAATGACCGTTGGTCATTTGGTTGAAGTTTTGACAGGAAAAGCGTGCGTATTAACTGGTTCCTTGGGCGATTGTACGGCATTTATTAATAAAGGACCAAAAAATGAGGAATTTGGAAATGTATTGATTCGCGAAGGATTTAGTTCAACGGGAAATGAATTAATGTATAATGGAATGACAGGTGAGCAACTTGAAACAGAGATTTATTTCGGACCCACCTATTATTTAAGACTCAAACATATGGTTAAAGACAAAATTAATTATAGAGCAAGGGGTCCGCGCACTGTTTTAACCAGACAGACTGTTCAAGGTAGATCAAACAACGGTGGTTTGCGTATAGGAGAAATGGACCGCGATGCTATTATTTCACACGGGTTAGCTTCATTTTTACAAGAATCCATGATGGAGAGAGGGGATAAATATTTCATGGCAATATGCAATAATACAGGGACTATTGCAGTTTATAATGAAAGTAGGAATATATTTCTAAGTCCGATGGCAGATGGTCCGATTAAATTCATTGAAAATCTTGAAGGTGGTCTAAATATTGTCCCTTTGACAAGATTCGGGAGAGATTTCTCAATTGTTAAAGTACCATATGCGTTTAAGCTATTATATCAAGAACTACAAGCAATGAATATCCAAATGAGAATAATAACAGAAGATAATGTGGAACAGTTGACATCTATGAAGAACTCGGACAATGTTGTTAAATTAACAGGATTAAAAAACCTAGAGGAAGTTGCCAATAAGGCAAAGAAAAGGCTGGAAAAAGATAACGCACTGTACAAGGATATTCAACAAAATAGAAAGATTCTTGAAACAGAAGAAGCTGATAGAGAAGAAGATTTCTTTGATTCACAATCAGGATATGATCTTGGTACACCATTTACCACGCCATGGCAAACCAATGAAGGTGAATTTGATCAACCTCCATTTGGTATGCCAATAAATACCTCCATGCAACAGGGGATGTCACCAATATATCAACCAGGCACTCCAACATATAGCACTAACTCACCAGGATACCAACCTATCTCTCCGACATATGGTCCCATAGATTCACCGCCATACCAACCTATCTCTCCGACATATGATCCTAGAGTACCACCACCTCCTAATTCGCCGCCACCAGAATTAAATTTACCACCTAGCATTATGACCAAAGAAAGATCAACTACGCCAGAATCTGATAATAACGAAGAGAAAGATGATGGTGAAACAGATGATGAAATGAAAAAGGACTCTTTAGAAAAAGAAGAATCTGGTAAGGGTGAAGGAAATAAAGTACCAGATTCATCCCCTGGCGAGAAACCAGAAAGGATCGTTATTACTAAAAATTTTCAAGAAGGATTGGATTTACTTAAAGTTGACGAAGATGATAAGTTTGAAAAGAATAGCGATGATGAGGAAGAGGGTGGCGAAACACACAGTATTACAATAAGTAAAAATTGAATTATATTAAAAAGTTATAGCTTAATAATATAAACATGTCATCCGGACAAAGCTCAAGATATAATCCACTGATTTCCAAACTATACAAATCAAGAACAATTCTACTTAAAATATTAAAAGATTCCAGGGGTTATAACACAAACGATTATGAAGGTTTTAGCGTGAATGAACTACAAGCAATGTATAAAAACAAACAAATGGATATGCTTCTTACTAATCCGAAAACTAATAAAAAACTATTTGTTAAATACCACCTTGATGCAAAAATAAAATCGGGCGCGGTATATGATTATATTGATGATTTATTTGATATCGAAGAAATCTTAACTAGGGAAGATGAATTAATAATTGTAACAAAGGATAAGGTAAATGATTCCATGAGAACTTTATCAAACCATATTTACTTAAATGATAATAAATTCATTACAATATTTAATCTCAATGATTACCTTTTCAATATTTTAAAAACAGATCTGGTCCCACCGCATAGAGTTATTAGTAGTACTGAAAAGAATGATTTGATCAAAAAATACTATGTAACTGATCCAAAAAAACAATTTCCAGAAATATCCCGCTTTGATCCTGTTGCTCAAGCAATTGGTGCGAGACCCGGCGATTTAGTAGAAATTACAAGATCATCGCCAACTGCAGTAACAACACTGTATTATCGTCTCTGTCAGTGATTTTATATATTTATATTATAAAGAATGCAATATGAAAATGATAAATTGGGAGCTACTTTAAACAACCAATTAAGTGAATTGAATGATTTATTTCAGGTTGTTGCCGGAAGATATAAAACAGCATTAAGAGCTAACTATTTGAATGATTCTTCTATAACCACAAAACAAAATGTAGAAAGAGTAAAGGAACATCTTGATAGGATTGTTGTCAATACCACAGAGTTCTCAAAAAAAATAAACACTGCTATTTTAGAAAACAATCAACAAATACAGACTTTAGACGAATATATAGCAGGGTTGAAAAATAAAACAAATGTGGAAAATTCAACATTATCAAAAGTTCAAAATTCTGGAGACGCATCAATACCTAGAAAGAAGTATATTAGAAGCATTATGCAGGGTGATTATTATATGGATGCATTTTATTTTGTTGCTATTTTAGGAAGCTTGTATTATTTTAATTCTTTACGCAGTGCTGATAAAAATTAGTATTGGGAAAATACTTTTTCTGTTTGTACTTTATAGAAGTATGTCAACACTAATTTCACTATTTACTGATAATGAATCTCAGCATAATCCCAATTTAAGCCAAGGAGTAAAATTTGGATTTATGCAGAATGCAATTATTTCGCGCGAATTACCAAATTTGCCATTAATGGAACAGACTACGGGCAGAGGTTTAGGTTCGATAATTGAACCTTTAGACAACTCTTCGCCCGAACCCAAATCTGGTACATATAACAATGTTAATGAATTAAATGAAAATGAAATGAAAAAACTAAACGCAATGGAAAATGAATATCAGAATCTTATTGCTCAACTCATGAAATATAATACACAGACACAAAAAACATCACAATGTATCCCAAATACAAAATATGCAAACGACAAAAAATGGCAAGATAGCTGCAATAAATTAAACAAAAATGATTGTACTAAAAAAACGGAATGTCAGTTAGATAATAATTCATCTAATATTTTAAATAAAATCCAATCATTGAATAAAAAAATTAATGCGCAAATACAAAAGTTGGTTAAACAAACAAAAATAACAAATAGGGTTAATAATACTGCAAAAGGCGACGGGTCTACACATTCCAATAACCTCAAAATCCAACTTAATACCCTAATGGAAAAAAAAAGTAGGTTGGATGCATTACTTACAAAACGCCAAACCCTTAATGGTCAGTTAGAAGATAGACGATTGGAAATGGATTCTTCTTATTTACATTACATTGCATTCTTTTTATCCGCAGTTACTTTAGGTACATTGGCCTTTACGAAGCTTGCTAAGAACTAATTACTTTTTTATCTATATAATATAGATAAAAATGCATTCACAGTCCTTCCAAGATTTAACACAGGGGAAATCATATAGGAGAGATCAACGCAAAATGCAAAAGACATTGCGAGGAAATTTAGAACTAATAGAAGGATTTCAGGATCAAAGTGGTTCTAATAAAAATGTAGTTGCGGGATTAACACATTATATCGATAAAGATAATATTAACTTTAGAAAACCCGTTGAACAAGAAAATACACTGGAATTTGAAAAACTTATTACAATGCAAAATAGTTTAGATGCTGTTAAAAAGGAATGGAAGTCGCGAGTTAAAGATTTTAAAATCCAATCTGAAGGACAAACACAAGCATTTAAGACTTGCTACAATAAATGCGCAAAAGAAAATAACGTAGATATGAAATCAGCTTGTAAATACGGATGCAATGTGGGTTGGTTTGCGAATAAAGATAGCAATTCAAGATCAATTGGCGCCGGAAATGGACAAGATTGGTCAAAACCAGATGAAAATCTGTTTCAACTTGCCGAAAGCATAGTTGGTGTGGTGGAAGCGGCTGTTGAAAAAGTGGATAATAGTAATTTTATATCCAATATGAACGAGGGTTTTACAGTGAAGGCTCCAATGTCAACTTCCAACGGCGAATTAATAGATCCAGCAACAATAAATCCTAACAAACCGTGGACAAATACTAGGCGTGGTGTATATGGCTCAGTTGGGTATGGAAAGCAAAGAAACGGTTCTACTGTTAATAAACAACGATCATATGAAACGAGCAAAATAAATAAAATTCTATCTAATAACCCAATTAAAATTCCAATTAATTCGGATGGATTTGACTATATCACTCAAACATGGAAAACCAAGCCACCTACAAAAGGCGCGGATGGATCAATGTTAAATACTAAAATGGATATCGCGATACAAGCTAAAGAAACTTTAAAAAAAATAAATATTGATTCTTTGGTTGAAAGAATGGCTGCTACTAATCTGAATGCTATTGACATAGGAAAAGAAATGATTCAATTAAGGGAAACTTGGAAAAAAATATTTCAAGAATCTTGCGAAAGAGCTATTGGAGGAACCTCAAAAAAATTCGCAGGTCATTCCGATAAATGCATTGGGTGGCAAAATACTTTGGAGGGTAGATCTGGGTTTTATTCTTTTAAAGAAAAACAACCAAATGAAGTTACGAGAACATGGAAGCAACCATCCTCTATTAATAATGCAACCGTACCCTATGTGGTAGATTTTTCTGGTAATATATCACAAAAACCCTTCTTTTCTACGGATACTTTTGATTTAGCAACTGATAAAAAAAACATGCCAAATGGATGCGATACTGAAATACCATCAAAACAGTCAGGATGGTGCGTGTGTTCTGATAATAATGGCGGTATTAAATATGTATATGCAGATAAAGGTCATGGTCAATTTACATGTAACACGGTTTGCGATACAACAAATTCCGATATGTTAAATAAAGCTAATGGATTATTGTATAGTAATCCTAAAAATTGGAAAAGCGCTGGAATGGGTTATACTAAATCAATCAAAACAACAGGTACACTACAAGGAGATGCGGATGGTGGCCCAGCACCTGATTGTCCTACAGGAATGACTGAAATTAAACGAGGAAATCAAGGTGCAAAAGGTTACGTTATTCCCGGAAGTAGCAAAAAGAAGTGGGCGTGTAATCCCTGGCAGGAGGCGGAAATGGCAATGATGTTTTGGGCACCGCCGAACCCAGAAGAAATAGTAGGTTGTATCGGGACCATGTATCACAATTATGCCCGCGATTGTAAATATAATTATCCTATTGGACATGACTCCGAGACTGTTAACAATGTAGGAAAGTTAAAAATGTTACCCACTGCTCAACAAATGATTAATAAATGCGCTGGTGGCGATAGCCCTGATGCACCTTATGGAAATTATGATTTAGATCTACTTGAGATTAAAGTTTTGGGTTTTGTGATTGTTAAAAAATCTGCAATATTGTATGAAGCTATAAAAAATTCATATACGGCAAGCAATGCCGCGGCGCTTAAAAGAACTTCTGGAGGGAGGGAAATACTAAAAAATATGGTAAAATATAAGAAGGCTTTTACATATTTAAGAGCATTGAAAAACAAGGAAAATATTATTAATGGAATGTTGGAGGATGTTACATTAAAAAGAGATAGTACCAATATAAGCTATTATCTGTGGTTTGCTTTAGCAATTGCATCCGCGGGACTAGTTATAAAGAAATTAAGCAATTAAATTTAATAGAATTAATTTTTTTTTATGATATCATAATATATATATTATGCCGTCATACACAAAAACATCTCCGGATTGTCCAGGAACCCATAACTCAAAACATGACAAAAAACATCACTCTGGAAAATGTCCGTCTCCTACCAAACGCGGAAATGCTCCCTATCACGATATATGTTCCTATCAATTCCCAACAACAACCGGCGCGACGGTCGGCCTCTCGGCGGGATGGGCAGAGACAAAGACAGATGCCTATCATTGTTATTTAGGACCCAAACCATCTGCTGCTCAAGAAAAAAAATACAAAAAAAAATACGGAGTTAACATTACCACCCCGTGTCCCCCTACTGGAAAAATACCTAATATGCCCAAAGGCGGAAACGGGGGCGCGGCTAGTGCTTCAGTTGTTCCGGCAACAACTGCTTCCGACAAATGTGCCGCTTTATTGCCATTTGGATCAAAGCAAGGAGCCCAAACTCTTTTGGATGATATCAAATACTTCCAGACGCAAGAATTAAACACTTTAAAAAGTCTGCAAAAAGCTCACGCACAACAAGGATCGGAAAATACAATTAGCAACTTAGTGAAAAATCTAAAAGTATTCCAGGATTCAAGGATAAAGCTTATGCAACAATTAAATAATGTTTCGACGCAAACCCAATGTTCTTTAGCTTCCGATAGAACAGCTCTTCAGGATCAAATAACCATGACGTTATTGGCGGAAGACCAGCTTAAAATGATAGAAAGAGAGACGGAAGAGCTAATTAATGAAAGGAATAATAAACACAGAATGGTTGAGATCACCAATTACGAATATGAAAGATACTCCTCTCATAAAAACATTTTTAAAATTATAGCAAACTGTTGTTTGTTTGTTTTAGCAGGAGTTGCTATCGGGGCATCTGGAAATAGCACATTTAGCTTTTTGGGATATCCTATTGTAGTTATATCTATAGCGGTGGCCATATTCCTCACTATTAAAAGTATATGGTGGAACTATTGGAGAAGTGAGAGGAATTGGAACCAGTTTCAGTGGGACATGCCAGATGTAAAAGATAAAAATTATGAAACAGTATGGCAACATGATAAACGCGCCTTTGAAAAGGCGTGGAAAGATACAAAATACGAAGCGAAACGAGGAGAGAAGTGGGGTGAAAAACAATATAAAAAAGGAAAGGATGATGTTGAAAAGGCTTTTAAAGCGGGGAAAGGTTTGGTAAAGAGCGCAGCGGGAGGCATCAATTCTTTAACTAGCAATTTGACTGGTGGTAAAAAAATGACAAGTGAAAGTTTCGCAACATTTAGATAATTGATAAAATAAATTAATAATAACCATTAATTTATTTCTAACTATTATACAACTTAATAATGGCAAAAGATAGCCCCAAACCAACAATAACCAAAGCTGAGTTAATAAAAATGATGAGTTGTCAAGATAAGATAAAAGCTGGCTTAGACGGTTTGGCAAAGGCAACTTATAAATTAAACCAGGCAAGAGAAGATCTAGTTAAACAATCAGATGGGAGTGCAACAAGATCATCATATAATAAAAAAATTAAACAGTCGCAAGCTGCAAAAAACGCGGCAGCTAAGGTGGATAAAATTACTAAAAAATACAATGAATTAATTGATCAAATTAAACAACATATAGGTATTTTAGAATCGCAGATATTATATAAAAATAATATGCAAGATCTTATACAATATTACAAAAAAAATATTACTAATGATAAATCCAAAATCCAAGAGATAGAATCCAAGCGCGCAATTTCAAATCGTATGACAACTTATTATCATAATAAAGATGAAGATGCTATATGGTACAGAAAATACTTGAAGTATGGTTATTGGATTGCCATTATTGCGGTTATATGCATGGTACTTTATGTTTTATGGAGCGGTAATTATATTCATCAAGCCTTTTTTGCAATGAAAGCCTCGTATGAATTAATTCGTGATAATATTAAATCTGACAAAGAACCCGATAAAGAACCCGATAAAGAACCCGATAAAGAACCTAAAACAGGTAGTAAAAGTGCACTAATCGTAGGTGGTGCAAAAACTTCTAAATCGGACGATGATAGTGGATTCAACTTAACTGATAATAACAGTGGGTTCGCTTCAACTGGTAATAATGAAGAATACTCTGATAGTGAAGAAGACTCCGGTGGAGAAGAAAAGTCTGATAGCGAAGAATACTCTGATAGTGAAGACTCCAGTGGAGAAGAATACTCTGATAGCGAAGAATACTCTGATAGTGGAGAAGAATACTCAGACAGTGAAGAGGACTCCAGTGAAGAAGACTCTTCTACTAAGAAGGACTCTGGAGAAGGGATTCACCGACGCATATCTAAGTTTGCTAAAAAACACAATGGAATTTTAATCCCCATGAGTTTATTAGCTGTATTGCTTGTAGCACCTGCTATAACAAAACCAACCGTTAGGAGTTTGAAACCAATATTTTTTCCATATGCATAAAAGATAATTTTATTTTGATTATCTTTTATTTTCTATCCGCCAAACGATATATGATATATAATAATACCCCACCAACCATAGCCGTATAAAAATTTGCCAGTGGTTTATTTTCAAGAGACAGTTTCTTTTTCTTGCGATTACTTTTCCGCCCTTTCCCTCTTAGGCGCCTATTGGCCTCAACAAAACCCTCCTTACATTTTTCACCTGTTAATAAATTTTCCCCATTTGCAAATGCACAAGGTGATATTCTATTTATTTCGCTATCAGCAACATATTGCGATAAAGCACTCTCTCCACCATTTGTACCTATTACACTCATGTTTATTTCGCTGCATGGTGGAGCAGCGGGTTGAGTGAATGCGCTAAATAAATGTATGGGGTTTAATGTTTCCATATCTCCTAGAAGACCTGGTATAAGACCACGCATACTAATTCCCGATTTAGTCATGGAGGATGATGTTCCGAAGTCCATGTCCTTAAGAAATCCCAATTGTCCATCAGGAACGTTGTTGATATAAATAGATCTTGGTTTTTTAACAGAACTTGATATTCCTGTGGTCGGATCCTTAATATTAGCAGAACAATGGTTTCCTGTAGATAGAAAATATCTATTACCTAAAGGAAAACCACCTGCCCTTGATGCGGCGCCGCCGCCATTTGTCAACATTTGAACATAAGCCCAAATACCTTCAACATTTTTACCAAGAGCATCCGGTTTAGTACTCATTCCCAATTCCGCTGGAGTTTTTATTTGTGCAGCATAGGAATAGGATGGTCCCGTGAATTCGTCTCCCATATCTTTAGTATTTCCCGTTTTTAGTTTATTCCAAAAATCGGAACTTTTTGTTTTAGATTTTACACTATTTTCAATTGAATTCAAACTATCCATAAATCTATATAATAATATATTATTTATTATTTATATATTCAATGACGGAATGTAGAATATGTCTCGAAGGAAATGAAGATGAAGAATTTATATCTCCATGTAGATGTAGCGGTTCAACGGGAGCAGTACATGAATCTTGTCTCCAAAGATGGCGCTTTGAGAATATTAATAATCCTGAAAAATTTAATAAATGTGATTTATGTCATGAAAAATTTCTGATTATGCGTCAAAATCCAAAAGAAAAATTTTATATCTTGCATGTTGCCCCCCTGAGAATGCAGTATTTTTGTTTTTTTTTTATAATATCATTCTTTTCAATGGTAATTGGAATTATTGACAATGGAAATAGTTACCATACAATTAATATGCTCGGCTTAGAACATTTTAAAAACAATATTACACATTCACTTAAATATGATTTTTGGTCAAACGTATCCTATTATCAATCGATGAGTGGATTTTTATTTTCCATTGTTACGATATTATTTATGAAAATATCTTCATATTTATACTTATATCAAAAATGCAATTATCAAAAGTTAATGTTTATAAAAGATTTTAACTATATGTTGACAACATTGCCATATCCATTTTTGGTTTTATCCGCACATGATTTAGGTACCGTAGAACTATTATTTAATGTCGGGGCATTTTTAATTATTATTACAATACCTTTCACAGTAGAATATATTAGAAATCATAATAAAATTATAGATAAAATAAATAAGCGATATGCAAATGAAAGAATAATGAATGCGGTATATAACCCCTTGTCTTTAGAACCACGATATAATATAATTGAAATGGCATAATTATTTGGATTTTTTTGAAAGAAGATTTTTTAATTTGTTTTTTTTGACATTTCCTTGTCTCGTCCTATTAGCTTTATTCCCATTGACCTTTGAATTCATTTTATCATATCTATTTTGTAAACAGTTCAATATATGTTCATATTCAACTTTATTCTCTCCTAGAATATCAATATTCTTTCCTTGTTGATTTGCAATTTCCAGTTCATCTTGAAATATGTTTACAAATTCATTTTCAATCTCTTCTTCTTGCTTTTTTGCCTTATCGTTTGTATCCTTTACACTTTCTTTTGTTTCCAAACCTTCTTGTATGGGTGAGAAAAAGGTATAGTGTGCTGTGATTCCTGTTAGTACTATTAATATTGCTACTAGGTGACTATTCATTTGTTTACTTTATATATATAAAAAATTTTATTTTAATTCAACTTGCTGCGATTCATGCCCATTTAATTTATAAAACGTTATCCATTTTTTGTTGTAATTTTATTAACTTTGCAATTTTCTTCATTTTTATAGCTTTATAAAATTTACTATTAAATTTTATATTAAAAGTATTTTTTCGTTTTGGTAGATAATTAGTATTAGCATATGTTGGATACGATGTTTCAAATTTTTTTATATTTTTAAGCCATTTTGTTACTGGTTTTTTACTTGTAAAACGAGTAGAAAACACTTTTATAGGAATACGCTCTGAATATGGTTTTCTTTCGTCCTCTACTGTACATTTAGTAACAATAAACGTAGATGATGCCGCTTCAAGTTTAATATTCCACTCTGTTTTTGAAACGGCGGTAAGTAATTCGTAACCACCTTTCATATAATTCCATGATCTAAGTGTGTTTCTTTCCAAACTATGCCAACCCCTAAATTTTTTAGCACACCAAAATTGCCTCTTTAAATACGGTTCTATACTCAAATTTTTACGATTGAATCCACCTTTTATAAATTGATCCAATACCTTATCCATATTAGATTTTTTATCCATTCCCGCAAACAACAAAATTTCCCATATTAGTTCTTCGGGCAATTTATAAAACATTATTATAACATACCTCGCATTGTTAGGTAATTAACAATTCAATTTTACTGTTATGATAAATCTTTTATTAAAAATTTTTATCTATGAGTTTTTTTTGTATTGCGTCACCTGTGTTCATAATGTCTTCATCAATATTTCCATTTATTATTTCAATACTTTTTGAGTATTTGGTATTTATCTCGTATTGCGTTTTTTGGACGTTCGTCAAGCTTTTTTCCAAAATATTAATTTTGATATCAGTGACTCTAGATGACATTCCTTCTGGTGTAAATTTATATTTGGGCCAATTTATTTTTGTTTTTTTACCCGGACAATCATTTGGGTATTTTGCCGCCGATGATGATATTGTCCCAACCGGTGGTACACTTTTGAAACCACTATTGTTTGCAGCATCATTCATATCAGTGGCTTTATGACTTGCATTTAATTTGGCACGCAACTCTTTATATTTATCCTTAATGTCATTCAATTCTCCGCTAATTATATTTAGTTTTGATTTATTCTTGGATTGTTTTGTTTTAATTTCATTTTCAAGGATTTTAATCCGATTTTTAAATTTATTCCCTGTCATCCCTTCAACAACATTGTCAACAGTATTGTTCAAAATTAAAAACCCAAATAATATAATTACTAAAACTTCGGTTATATTCATTATATATCATTCCTATTTTTTCTTTTCATATTATAAATGAGAAGATTTAATATGAAGACGAAAAGAACACGGCAACATAATCCAGATGGTACAATAATATATAATACATTTAACAGTACTGGTTTGGATAACCAGTATTCCAATGTGAATTCTCGTTTTAATACTAAATTTGGTATAAAAGGGGAGGATAATCAGAAAACTAATTGCACCATTGTTGGATGTGGGAAACAATGTTGTACTTCGACTATATTATTAAGCGATATAAGTGGAGTAGACGTTTGGAGTTCGCAATTTGATTATGGTAGAAAACTTAAACCCGGTGGGAAGATTGAAATTGGCAATGGTTTTCAAAAATTCGCGATGGGAACAATTGATGATATTGTTATAACAAATACTAATGACTGTATATCCATTCCGCAAGATGACGAGGATCCAGATGAATGTACAAATGCTTTTCCAATTAATATATCTATTATTGTATCATCTGGTCCCCAGGGTTGTCAAAATATAAATGTAAAACTGTATAATCAACTATATATCAATGGAATACAAATAACTGGTGCCTTTGTAATTGATATGATTGTCAATCGCGTCCCAGGTGTTGGCAGGGTAGGGGCACCATATCGTGCTCCGTTGGCAGGGTATAGAAAAACCTTAAAGTGTTGTGAATTTCCAAAGGACAATTGTAACGGACAATGCTATTTGAAATTTAAATTTCAAACTATATTGCCGCCGGGTCCACCGAATATTGGTGATCATGTATATTATAACACCAAATACATTGGTGAAGTAATTTTAGTAAATTTATTCACTCTTCAAGGGAAAGGCGAATTTTTTGTTTTACCCATTATTGATCTGGCTAATAATCTTGATTGTGAATCTAAAAAGTCACCGTTCACGATTGGGGCGACGCAGTATAGTCTAACAAACGTAGCATTGGAACCTTATCAAAATGTGATGTTTCTCGGATATCATAAAAATCAATGCAACTATAAAAACAAACCCGTCAATGATGTTTATAAAGACCCGTCTGTCAAATCATGTGGGAAAGATAACCGCGTATGCTATGATAAACGAATTCGGTCTGGAATGCAACCAAAAGAACAAGTTTGTATAACTTTTTCTAAAGTTTCCGATGGCAATTGGAAAAGGCACTCAAAAAAATTATGCTCTTCGGATGTCGGATACCAAAAACCTTATTCTTACAGTTACTCTCAATATAATAAAAACCGTGCATTAAATACCTACAAGCGAGGATTGGAAAGGAACTTACCAGTGAAACATGACGGAACTCACGGAAGCGCATGTCCGGATTCCCCAATACTTCCTGGATATTCTAAAAACTGTGAAAAATCTTCGTATAGGAAGAGTGCTGGAAATTCATGCTTGAATTGTGTGAATAATATTAAAGTACTTGAAGAGAAACTTGCCGATCCAAATATTACCTCTGAAGACAGAATGCGAATACAACTTGAGTTGGCAAAAGCAATTTCTGCAAGAAAAAGAATGAGCCGCCATTCTAAAACTGTATGGAAACCTAATAATAATAAATTTAAAGTTCAGGGGGCCGTGACATCTGGTGGAAGATTGGAGAGATTAAAACTAGATACTGTAAAGGCGGCAAATAGTAAATGTAGAAAAGGACAAAGATGCGATTCAAATGGAAATGGTAATGGCCGATACTTAGCAGGTAAACCACGTTTTGATGGATGGATGTTCAATGCAGCGCATCTTGAAAAGGTTTGGCCAAGTAAAATAATGTCTGCCATAAGATACAAACCCCAACCTTTGGGTATCGCGCAATTAACAAATAGGGGGAGATCCACTCGCTCCAATAAGCCACCCGCATCTTGGAACAGCAAAAGTCGCGGTACTTATGGTTTATATCAAAGATCTGACGATAGAAATATTAGGGTACCTGGATATGGGAAAAAATGTGTTGCAAATTGTCCAATTGAACAAATTAGAGTTATTTGTGATGATAAAAATAGAACCAGTTATACTTTTAAAGATTGGATTACAGAATACGCGGGAACAAATTCTGCAAGATACATTGGAAATATAAAATGTCAATAGTCTCCCATAGATCCTATCGGTAATAGAATTTATTTTTGACCAATTGGGTTAATATATTCTAGTATTATAACCATTTCTATTTTCTAATGTAAATATAAATGTTGAGAGCAAAGCGTCGTAGAACTAGAATGCATGGTAAAGATGGAAATCCGATATTTAATACCATGAATTCGACTCCATTGGAATCAAGATATAAAAATCAAAATAATAAATTAAAACGAACAAATTGTTGTGATGGCACAAAAGCATGTAAATCTACAAGTTGCGGTACAACAACTAAAAATATAAATAATAATTTTATTATTACTGCAAAAACAAATGAAAAATATAAATGTTGTGTATCTGGGACCAATAGAACGCCATTACCAGGATACAGAAAACAGTTGATTTGTACAGATGACATTGACATCGCGGCGTGTCCAAAAGAACCTAAGGATACCATATATAAGGATAATTATGCCCGGGTCTGCGGAAGTTTTAGAAAAGGTGTCAATATAACTCCTACAAAAAAAGGTAAATATCTAAAGAAGGATTGGAATGGTGCGTGTGGTTATTCACAAACAAAGCCTCACATTCAAAATAGAAATGGTTGGATTAATGATAAATATAATTACAATACAGCCCAGTATTTGGAGAGAAGATGTCGTTCTTTTAACAAACAAGCATTTAATTTTCTCTCCAATCAATCCATTGTAGACAGTTCAGGATCAGAATTTTTAACAGGGTGTCTGGTTTCAAATATAAATACTGAGCAAGGGAGTGCAAGTCTTAAATGTAGTAATATTTGTAAAGATGGTGCAGATTGTTGCCAATTGAAATGTAATAATATATTAGGAGTAGACTGTTCGTTAAATACAATGACTTGTAATCAATTAACATGCGCTAAAAAGGGATATACATTATGCGAGGCAAATAACAATAATTGTAAGGCGGTTTACAAAAGAAGCAATCAGGGGTTTTCAACACAAGGGGCTGTTTCAGGGGGGTCAAGAATTAATAGATTAAAATATCAAACCGTATTGAAATCTCAATCTGTATATACACGCCTAAACGCTCGTCCAAACGTTACATTTTCAACATCTACCAACAAAAATATTACATATAAGGGTACTCCTTATGCCAAAGTTAACACTACCAATGGCATTAATTCAACTAATGGTACTTACCCCGTTTCATTATATAAAAATACTTATCCTAGATATAAATCAAGGTTAAGCGGGTTATGTCTTGGTAATATGGGGTTAACCTTAAATAATAAACCACAAAGATGCAAAATGCCTCTAGCGCCTCCCAGATGCAAAGCTTTGCAAACATTGCCACAAAAATGTAACTTTAGATGCGCGCCCAAGATTCATCACGATTGTAGAAAATAGTATTAATGTATCGCTTATTGGGTGTCATGTATAAAATTGAACTAGATTCATTGTGCACGATTTAAATACTAATACTATAATAGCGAGAAATGATTTCAACGCTGTCAAAAATTGGTGACCAATATAACCCTAAAAAAAAGAGAATAGCTCATTACATTAAAAAGGCAACGAAAATGGAACTTAATTCAATTGATACAAAATCTAATTCTCATGAGAAATGCAATATCATCCGTGATACTGTCTTCAAAGGCAAAATGAAAAATGCAGCATTGCTCCAAAGCATTATTTCATTGAAAGATATAATGCCTAATAAATCTTATAGTAAAGTTGAAAGACCCTTAATTAAAAATATTAGTTGCGGTTGTTATACAAAAAACGCAAGTAGTGAATATGAATATAGTTATGAATATTTGTACAGCAATATACAATATTTAATAAGTGAAAAAAAAATCATAAATTTAATGATTGGTTTAGAAGAATATTGTTTGATCGAAGGTGAAAAGGAAAATTACTATGCAACTCACAGTATTTGTCTGTTATTAATCCCTAGTAATGGGGAATACGATGCTTATTATATAAATTCTCATGGTAGAGATATGGCCGATACATGTAACTATGTCAGAAAAATTACAAAAAAAAGAACCAAAACTGTCACTTTTAAAATACCATCTGAGTTGGTGCTTATTAGAGATATGATTGATTATTGGAATTCTCTGAATGATTTCAACGATGAACCCATTAAAATTAATTGGGACGTAGGTAGAAAACATACATATTACAGTACAAATTTGCAAGAAGGAGATTACCATGGCGTATGTTTTGCATTTCCACAAGTGTTGTGGAATCATATGGGTGAATTCTATAGTAAAAAAAAGACACTGTGTTCCTCGTGGGGTTCAATAAATATTGCATCAGGTGAATCACTCTTGGAAAGTGGTCATTTAGATATTTTCGTGAAATATTCCTTTACCAACTTCAACAAAAAATATCATGAAACTTTTATTAAAACAATCGGCAATGTTTATTTAAAATCATCCAACGATCCGCTGCAGATTATAATAGGGACGCAGAGGACAGTGTTAATTAAATGTATTTTGTGTTCGCTAGTTAGATATATGGAACAAATATAAGTGCTATAACGGATATTTGACTTGAACGACCAATGGCTGCCATGGGGTAACTATTATTTTTCTATTCAAAGGATATCGGTTACATCTCATTAGTCAAAATATATTTGGTTGGATATTTACCCGGTTGAATAATAAACCAATTCATCGCATTCGTACTACTACAAGGTCCATTAACCCAGTGGGTTATATATCCTGTAATAGAGTCGCCATCAACAGTGGTTACAGTTATATCTTGTTTTAATTTACGATAAGATTTGCTTTGGTTAGCGACTTCGCTTTGGTTAGTGACTTCGCTTTGGTCAGTGACTTCGCTTTGGTCAGTGACTTCGCTTTGGTCAGCGACTTCGCTTTGGTCAGCGACTTCGCTTTGGTCAGCGACTCCGAATGTACAATCCTCCCACCATGAACTAGCTTCATTATTAATATCACTATTGTCTCCCATTTTACAATATCGGGCACCTTTACTTTTCATGGCTCTAATTAAATTTTTTTCAATGTTTACATTAAATGAGTGATTTTTGGTTGTCCAATAATTCATATTTATCGTGTTTATGAATCATAAATACATTAAATATAAATCATTCAATTTTTAATAAATATAACTAAGAAATCTTAGGAGAGAGTATTGTAGGGGAGATTATATGCCGGATCGCGTTAACACAATAGGATAAAAATACCAATAATAATTAAATGACAAAGCGCAAAAAAAAAGGAACTAAGAGAACGAAGAAGGAAATAATATACCGAACAAAAGAGCAGAGACAAGATGAAGTTAAAAAAATTATAAAAAAACTAAGTGAACTACAATTAAATATAAAATATGAACCAATTCATAAACTGTTTGAATTATTTAAAACATATATAAATGAAGGCAATAGAATAGAGGTTAATATTCCATTTCCAGATATTAATCGTAGAATTAAAGGGTTATTGGCCATTTCAATAAGGGAAGAGGTGTGGGTAACTCTAAAGAATGAGAGGTTTAATTAAGCATACAGCCGCACAAATATCATCAATGTTGCTCTCAGGAAAGGCGGCGTCATCGACAATTTCTACAGTATTATCATGTATCCATTTTTGTCTCCACCGTCTGTTTGCAAATTCAACAATAGACTTTGCATTTGTGTCAGGCCTTGCAAGAAAATCACCATCACCTGCGTGTGTCATCCCCCACAAACCATCCGATCCGGCAACTACCTTATATGTCTTATCGTCATCCATCAAAATCTTATTATAAGCAACGATGCTACCTGTTTTACCATTATGACCTAAAGAATTTGTGAAATTTATCTTATCGCTGCCTCCAAAATCAAATATAGCCGCTGGAACCGATTTAATACGCTTATTATCAATGACTTCAATGTCCCATATATTATTTCTTTCGATTCCTCTCATATTGCATGTTTCCATGATACGTTTAATGTCTTCAAGATTGTTACGATCATGGTCCTTTGTCTTAAATATTTCTTCCCCGTCTCTGTAAACCTTTACTGTTGAATCACCGATGAAATACACTTCAATATATCCATTTTCTTGACCTTCGCAAATAATACGATGATCAAGAATACGAACAACTGAAAGAGTAGATCCTTCGCCCTTTGTATTCAACTTTTTTATATCTTCTTTAATTTTTTCCATAAATTCATCCGTTTGGATGATTGTTGCCCATTGTACATGGCGCAAATATCTAATTGTTTCTGAAGACCATTTTCCATGTCCGTCCGCAATAACAAGATACATGTACCTACTATCATTTGTAATACCGGAGGTGGCGAAATCTTGTCCGGAAGATGATTGTTTTGTAGAATCTGATAAAATTGTTCTATCGGAATCGGAATCGCAATTGTTTTGAGTGAGAGCAGCCATAGTTGTTGTGTTGAATAACATTATATTTATTAATGTTATCCACTTCAATTTATTGATGAGAAAAAGGCGAACGTGATATTTTCTTATTTTTATCTGACATGAAAATATTTCCAGTTGTTGCTGTTTTATGATGCGGGATATTATTTTGTTCACACCATTGAATACACTTCTGGATATTACTGTTTTTAATTTGTTGTATTTTTTCACCCTTCCTTTCCTTATTTTCTATAAATCTCAAGGTTGTTAATATATTATCTATTTGCTGAGAACCAAATATAGCATTTATTTCTTCAATTCGTTTTATAAAATAATAGGGTAGTTTTATATCTAGTAAAGACCCAATCGTTAAATTATTTATGTTTGGGTTATTCAATATAACAAGAACCGCACGCAGTTTTTTAATTAAATCTGCACTTAATGGTCTTTTAAAACCTTCACAAACAATATACTTTTCAGAATTTGCAGCGCGACTTGTGTGTGGTTTTGTTATATGCACTTTTTCATAAAAACAACTAAGAAGAAAAATAATATCTATTGTGCCTTTTAAAAAGGTGTCAAAAATCTTTAAAACAAACGCCCCCCCTGGTTTTTGCATAACCAATGCATAAATTACTTCCGCAAATATCAATTTCATCGCCATTAACTCCTGTTTATTAAAATCTACAGAAAAATCAAACCCTCCATCTGCAGTAATGAATTCCATTTTATTACTATATAATTTGTTACAATAATCTAAATTTGGTGCATTATACAAATCACCGGTTCCATCCTCACCCGCTTCAATGGTAATATTGGGGTTTTTTCTTAAAAACAAAGCGCTTTTCTTCCAGCCCGGAACATGTTCATTTTCGCAATCAATTAATGTCATTCCATAATACATGTCCTTTTTATTGAATCTTAAATGCGTCATGGCCTCAATAAAACCACCTGGTCCCTCCGCAAGGTGAAAACTATTAATTTTTCCGCTATACCATTTCTTAAAAATATCCATTGAATTGCACATTTCAATTAGCTTAAAAAAAGCACGTGATAACGGCTTTACCTTACTAATAGATTGTTTTCCATTTGGAATAATTGTATGAATATATTCATACGTATTTGTAATTCTTTTTATATTATCCCATTCTGTAGGATACTTATTTATTCTTTTTTTAACTTTATTAAGATAGGTAGATAGTGTTGTACTGACAAAACAATTAGAAATTTTTTCATCTTCAAATCTTATTCTTATATTATTAGGGGTGATATATACTGTCCCTCCAGGTACTCGATATGTATTCATGTTGTAATAATATGAACTCTATTATTTATATCATTTCAAAAGTTATTCCTCATCATCTTTAACTTTAACTTTAACCTTTCTTTTTGGTACACTTACTTTAATCCTAGCCTTTTTCTTTTTACCCTTAATCTTAATTCTCTTACCAGGTGCGATCGCAACAACTGGTTCTTCTTCAATACCTTTGGAAAGTTCAGGTACAATAATACTTGTAACGATGGATGGTTCCATGGCAATCTTAATCTTTTTCTTAATTTTCTTTACTCGTGGCCTTTTAGGTTTAGATTTTGCCAATACCATATTAATTTTACTTTCTTCACTTGATATTAAGGAAGCTGCTTGCGGAGATTGGTCAATCAACATCCGACTCACCTTTTCAGCATTCACGTCTCTTACTTTCTTAAATATGAAATAGTTGTTTAAGAATGATATTTTTTTTTCATCTAGTGATAAATTCGCAGCTGTTCCAATGTTACTATGTCTTATTCGTCGCGACTTTAATTCGCCTTCCATTTGAGTGAATAATTGGTCAAATCCCCCCATTGAAGAGGGTAATCCTATATCTCTTGCTTCAGAACGTGTTAATAATATAAAACCATAATTTTCCATGACTCTTGCTAGATATTGATAATTGACTAAAAATTCCGAAAATGTTTTATTAATAGATTCTTGATAAACATCAATCTTATATCCCAACGATGATGCATCATTATTAAACTCTCGTGCGTCATATTGTTTTTTAATTTCCCACATTTTAACACCACTCTTTGTTCTTATTGATATACTTTCGCCAACGTTCTTTCTCTCTAAACGTCTAAATACCTCGCGACCATTATAACTTGATCCTATAAAATAACCACCAACTTTACAGCATTCGGATACATTTCGCAGAAAACTATTTAATGTTTGTGAATCTTTAAAGAAGTAGTGTATTGAAAATTGATTTGACACAACATCGAAGCCATCCTTGCCTTTTCCAAATTGCCTATATACACCCTTACCTAATTTTTCCTCATCTTTCGGTCCGTCTCCGAAGATGGCACGTGTAATTTCTTTTCCTTTGTCACTGTAAACTGCATCGGTATTTTTAATATTTAGACCACTATTTCCATTGACAAATAAAGCGTAAGGCATTGAGCGAAACTGTTTTCTGTAATTTAAGAAACGCGCACATGCACCATCTAACCTGTTTTCAATGTTATCTCTGGAGAGGTCAATTCCAAACACAAATGATAACTTTGCAGATATCCATTTGGAGAAGTCGCCTCCCTTACCAACAGTCATGTCAATTAAAGTTCCGCCTTTTTTGGCAGCAGCTAATATTAATGCTCTTTTAACATATAAATTATGAAAATCTCTCAATGATCTTGTAACTGTCCCGTTATCTTTCTTATTGTAATAAATATCGTCATCGCCAATCAAATCTGGAATATCCTCACCTGTGGTTAACATTGTCTCAGTTATGGGATTGTGTATTGAATTCCACACACTTTGTGCAACATGGTAAGCATTGCCATAATTTCTTCCACCGCTTCTATAATCGGCTGTCTTATCTAGCCTAGCTTTTATAGGAACCCATTGCCAAAACTTCTCTCTTGTTGGATCATATCTGAATTCAACGATCATCTCATCTTCTATGACACTATGCTTGTCTTCGGTTGTCATTATCTTTGTATTCCCCTTGTCTTCCAATACAATATTACATAAGTATGCGGGATATTGTGGTGTCGGGTTCATGGGGTAAAATGGAACAGGTTTATAATTCTGCGATTCTTCGCGTGTTGTTTGTTTTGGCAAACGATCTTGAATAACATCTTCGCATGGATTCAAATATCCATGTTTTCCTTCATCAAAACCTACGCGCAATTGAAGAGTTTTATACTGCGTGAGATTGTCAACCGCTCCCATATCATCACCTTTCTGAAATATATTTTTTACAATATCATTTCCTCCTTCCGTTTTCATAGTAGTGCAAAGGAAATCAATACTATTATGTTCAGGTGGCTTCCATTTGAACGATGCTTTCCATGTACGTTTGACGGGATCAAGAACTTCTCCTGTTGTACGGCTTCCTACTCCAGTATCAGCTGGCGTAAATATTAATCCGTCTGTTTCATATTCAAACAATTGATCTTTTACTCTTTCCAATACAGTAAGACAATTTTGAAATATAGCGTTATTATTTTCATCCGAATAATGAAATTCTTTTGCTCTTATAACAATGGGCAATTCTCCATCAGTTATAACCGATTGTAATTCTAAATGCGACATGAATTTTTTAAGCGCTACCAATCTACCTCGCTGATCTACGCTTTTCACTCTATCATCATCTCCCGCAACCTCTTCTTCAACAAAGAACGGCTGATCTCTTAGATCCTTTTTATTTATATAATAAATATCAAATGCCAAGTAATTATTAATAAACAGCCCATATTTATCATGCAAAACATGCTCCCCATCCAATATAGAGTTAAATAATGATTTTGAGGTGGTTACTGCACCTGTAAATTGGACATTCATATTAGTATCTATAAGATATATTTTTCCTTTGCTATTAATAAATGCTAATTTTCTCATACCATCCGCTTTCTCTGTAACCGTATATGGGTTTCTGATATTTGGAACAATCATGTCACTGGTAATTGGTGCTATATTTGGTCGTTCAAGTGATATTGAAGATGGTCCGACAAAGTCTCGGGTACGAATTTTACGATCAGGTGGTTCTGTGTATAATACCAACATATACTCTCGCAACATATCATCTTGCTCTTTATACGAAATGGGAAAGTTTGACCCTTGAATGCCTGATAATACATATTTAATGGTTTCACGCAATTTTGATAACAGGTATTCACTATCCCTAGCATGCGCCCCCAAAGCATTCCTATCTACCTCAATTTCTATCTCATAACTTTCAGGATTTGTGAAAATCCCTGAACTTTCTATTCTAAATTCTGGTATAAGACGCTTACCTATCCTCTTTGAGGATCTAACCACACTACAATCTACTTTCAGCGGAAGTTGTGAAAAGGCATCTATATTTTTGGTAAATGAAAATCTTTTTATCAATCTAAAAACTTTTTTTTTATCATTCCATGTTTGAAGCAGGCCTTGTACAATTCCAAATTCCTTTTTCAATACCTTTTCCTCTTTATAATTTACTCTAAACCTAAAGTCATTAAAATTTATAGGGAAAATCTTTTTACTTTTATAAATCTTTGGAACCTTTTGCATAAAACTAATATACGCAGCAGGATCGCTGAAGTCAAATGCATTTGATTTGCAGTACTCCTGAATATTTTTAATTCCGGCTATGGTAGTACGAATGTTTCCAATTCCCGTTATACCGGTTTGCTGATTGATATATTGATTTTGGATATTTAAATGATATTGACCAGAACCGGAAGAAGATGTAAAACCCAAAGATTTTAACTTAGATATAACCGATTCAAACTCTATTCTGGTAAGAGATTTCTTGTATCGACTTCCAAATATTACCTCTAACTCATCGTTTTTATTTGATGTATTATCAGCAGCAGTATATATTTTGGTATAATCTGCTAATTTCTCTGCATGTGATCTATCATCTGACATTATATATATATATCAAAAGATATTATGTTTAATTCAATTTTAAATTTTTGATTTTATCATGTCATAAAGTTGCTTTTTATTATATTTCTTACCTTTATCGGTAACAATTGGAATATTTAACTTTTTGCACATTTCTCTAAGTGGGCCAACTTTATAATTGCCTATAGCTTGCAATGGTTTATTAACATTATCAATAATCAAATAATCAACGTAATAATTATTTATTAAATTCTTTTTATCTTCTTTATTGTGCTGTGATAACATAAAACCATGATCACATTCAACAATTATTTCGAAGTCAGATCCTGGTGAATTTTCCTGGACATAAACACATCGCCCTTTTACCAGAATAACATTTATTTTTTTTATTGCAGAAATACAGAAAAAAGATTGAATTGAAATTCTTTTTTCATTTACCAATTCATTTTCAATTATATTTCTTTTCCATTTATTCTTTTTGAGTAATTCTTTATTATTTCTTAACTCTCCAACCAAATCTATTTTAATCGCCTTTTCCTCTTTAAATGTTTGATTCCCAAGAGTTTCATAATCAAAAAGACCATTCATTATTATATAAAAACACCAAAAAATAGTATCAGCGTGAATTGGTAAAATATATTCCTCTTCCCTTTCTATTTTGCGTACATTTTTTGAATCCCTTTTTGATTCCACCTCCTTTTTTGGAGATGAAGGTAATTCACTACTTAATATATTCATTATATGCTTATTTGTAAACATATAATGCTGTAATGTTTTTATTGATAACGATGTCATTATTAATTATAAGACCCGCTGGCTTTATTATCTTTATAAAATTCATTTTTGAGATGTTCCTTATCTTGTTCTGTTTCGTCTAGCTGTTGCTGTTGTAGTTTAATGTATTTAATATAATCTTTGATTTCATATATAATATCTTCGGATAAAATTGTCATATTGATAAAAACACCATTTGAATTTTCAGTATAATCTATTTTACATTTTCTAACAATTTCCAAAATCCCAACCTGATGTATATGATCCATACCTTCTATTTTATCTCTAAGTGCAGTAAGATCTTTTCCGTTCATTTATCATATAATACATTATATATTTTAAGCTTTTTTTGATATAACTATCTTTGGTCTCTTTTTCACTTTTCTAGTTGGAATAAATTCAGCAATTACCGATATATATTTATCATTAAGTTCAAATCGGATACCAATAACCCTAACAGTAATTTCATCATCGACCTTAATATTGGCAAAGTCCTTACTTTTAAAATGATGATCTCTCGCAATAAATACAACAACTGGTGAAATTTCTTCCTTTGTTTCACATCTTACACCCGCTTTGGTAACATTCTTTGCAATAACCCTGAAACGCATACCTTCAACCGGTCTACAAATTAAACATTCAAAGACAACCGTAAATATTACAAATTTATCATTAATTATCCCAGCTGAATAACTAACAAGTCGGATTGAGTTGGGTTTAATATACCCCTCTTTGATGCATTTTCCAGAAATCTGTTCAGACAGTTTCTTACCTATATTCTCTGCAATGTTATTACCTACAACATTGTAGGGTAGTTGTACCTTTTTTGTTAGTATATTTTGTTGATAAATTCCCAATCCTCTTGTTTTTCTTTTTCCGGTTTTTACCTTTGATACACTCATGGATATATAATATAGATATAATTTCTTAAATATATTTTCAATTTATTGTATTCCAAGTTTAACCACATTATTTATTAGAGTAGAAACAGTATTGAAGAACCATCTTTTATCATTTTTTTTTATATTATCATAATATCGTAATAACAATTCAGATTCAATGCAAAGCTGGAGACCTGTAATCTTTACTTCTTTTGTCTTCTTCCCTGATTTAATTTTTTGTTTGATATCTTTATTGCCGTAAATAGAATCTATACTACTTTTTTTCATCTTATATTTTATTGGTTCTACGCCTTGTGATAATAACGAATTTAATCTTTTAATAACAACCCCTTTCCCTTCTCCTCTATCACAACGACTTCCTTTATTTGTTCTACCTTTCTCGCTCAATTGTAGTTCTTTTGTTTTAAATACAATAAGTTGTCCTTTGAATAAAACCATAAAACCAATAACATCATTGACAGTATCTATATCTCTAATTTGAAACTTTTCAAATAATGGACGAATGCGATTAGCCCTTGCAATTGCTTCTTTATTATCTACCCAAACTCCCCCGTCCCATGTTAGAACAGTATATGCTGATTTTTTTGAAGATTTACTGAAGTCTGCTAAAACGATCCCTTTCCAATCAGCTGTATTAATAATATAATTATTAAAGTAATTGCTTACATTTTTATTGAAATCATTTGAGTCATCTTTATTTTTAGTCATATATTGCAGTAATTCCACTTTTTGAGAAAATGGTAAAACATCTATTAAATGATTTATTGCAAGAGAAACCAACGTTTTCTTATCAAATCCGTTATATTCATGTAAATTTTTAATTGCCCATGCTGCAGATTTCGCCCAATCTTCTTTGTATTCTGTGTCAATTATATTTGGCGCGATTAGATCTTGCGATTGTTTCTCAATAATCTTATAAATCGTATCACTCGCTTCCATGTCTATTGTCTTTCCTTCAATATTTCTGGGGTTTCTATAATCTGGAATTTTTTCGGGCAAATTAAATACTATACTATCTCTCTTAAAATCAATAGGAATCTCGCGTTCAAATCTTGTTAAATGATCGCTAGGATTAATTTCTACAGGAGTAAACATGTAAAATTTTCCTATATTCACCAATCTACCAAGCCTTCCCAGCATATCTGTCAAATACTCATTCTTTTCTGTTATTAGGTAATTTAAAGCTGTGTATATCTGGTCGAGAGGATATTGTTTTATCTGTACTAACGCCGCAACCAACGAACTTTTTTCATAAATATATGATTCTTTAAACAATAACCGTATTCTTTGTAATATCTTATCTAAATTCATTATTATAAAACTCTCATTATAGGTAGTTGTATCCACCTCTTCAATATCCTGCGTTTCGCTATTGCATTTGTATTCACATTTTGTGAAGTCACACATTTGACTTCCATCTTTATCTCCAATTTGATAACGAATTGTTTCCCCCGTTGATATTTGTTGTTCTACAACTTTATTCACCTTTGCAACCGAAAAATTTTGCCCTTTTCTGTTCAATAAACAATCTACCGCATTCTCTTTTAAAATTCGGATAACCGATGATATCTTCCTCGCCTTTTCTTCCGCCAATCTATAAATATACATATCAACAGCTTCGGTCAGAGTCGGTAGTCGCGTTCCATATAAAAATATACTAACATTGCGATTTTTGTAAGGAAGAGCACAGTGACTAAAATTTCTAACAGCTCTGCCTATAATTTGATCTTGTCTATTTAGATTATACCATGGGTCTAAAATATGAGTTTGTCGTATATTTTGAAAGTCCAATCCTTCAGATCCGGCGCGAGATACAATAATTACCTTCACCTTCTCTCCATTTATATTCAAAGGACCTGTTGCAGCTTTTAATTCTTTCCTAACGTCAGGGGTTAAATTTTTATCACCTGTAATCATGATATATTTTGCTGGTTGAAATCTTCCTTTGCCGTTATTCGGGCGCATTGTTAATGCATCAATGGGCGGTGCTTCTGCCTTTGCAAACAGCGATCTACCTGTACCATACCTGGTAATTCCCATCTCCTCGAGGGCAAGAGCAATAGGAACCGCCCCCCCTGCGATATATTGTGAATAGACAAATACTATTCCTTGCGAATTTAGAATTGAATCGCATATAGAAGATATTTTAGAACTATAATTCCCAATAATACCAGGTGCAAATATCCTACCAAAATTTTGTATTGTCTTATCTTCATATCCAAATTCTGACATCGTGCTTTCATTATATCTCATGACGCGATCAAGACCTCTTTTCCCATAGAGATACTTATATAAATCTTTTTCCTTTGATTTTCCAAGTTCCGCGTGTGGGTATATCATATTTAAAGCCTGTAACGGTGGTTCAAGAACCGTATACGATAATCCTTTATCTGGATCATTCAATGTCTTATAACGTCTATCTTTTTTCATAGAGTTTAATATAAAATTATAACCTTTAATCTGATAACTGCCAATTTCTATAATAGTCAAATCTAATATATCAATAGGTGCTATTATAGCTGTTCCATTAACTTGTTTTTCTGGATATTTCCATTCGCCGCTTGATAACAGGGCAATAGATGATTTCGGATTCCCAGCTTCCTTTGGATATATACTATATGGGAATGTAAATGGGTTATTGCCTCTAACATAAGAAACATATCCCAACATCTTTTGAATTAATATATCTTTACCTATCTCTATACCAGATTTATTTTGAACAAAATTGCCTTTTCTATTGAAAACCTCCTTTTCGGTAATTGGAAACCTACCATCATTTAAATTTAATAGATTAAGAAGCCAAATGATTTCCGAATATGTGTTGAACATTGGGGTAGCCGATAATATTAATAATTTAAGATTATCTGTATTTGCGGCTAAACGCAACATATTTTCTGAACTTGGTTTCACAGAACCATCATCTGTAACTCTTAAATTATGCACCTCATCAATCACTATCATTCGATTTGAGAATTCTCTTTTTAATGCCCTTCGGCGCTTAGCACTTACCACGGATGAATCATCCGTTTTTAAGATTGTCCTATCCATAACACGACTAATGTAATTTGAAAATTCTATATATCCTTGAAAATGATATGATTGAGAAATAATTCGCTTAATCTGTCTAACAACCCTACTTCTCTCCAAACCTTTCATATTCATTGGATTTATCTCTTTCAAAAACTTATTTCCAATGCATGCTTTAATATTCCATAGTCCATTTACCTGTTTCAGTTTGCGTTCATCAAATAATTGAATCTTGAAGTTTTCTTGGACAGCCGGGGAGGCCACAATGATGATCCGTTTTGTAATTCCTAATTGATTTAAATAGGTCCTCATCTCTTCACATACCGATATAGCAGAGCATGTTTTACCTGTTCCAACACCATGGAATAATAGTAATCCATTATAAGGTGTTTGAAAAGACATAAAATTTCTTACAAACATTTGATGAGGGGCCAATTCAAATTCTGTATTATCGCATAGTCTTTGAGCAACCTCCTTAATATTATTAAAATCTTCAGAAGTCTTTTCCTCATATCTACTATCATAAAATTCCTTCTTTTTCGCAATTTTGATATTAAATTTGGAATCTTCTAAAATTGGATATAAATAACCATATTCCTCCTCATTTGCGGCGACTGATTCTCTATCTTCTGTTTCCATGCATCTCAATAAAGCAATATCATTTGCATTTTCAAGATCTATTGTCTTCTTATCCTTAAACTCCTCTTTTAGCGTTTCGCAACTCTTTTTAATTACTACATTTCCTCTCCTTTTCTTACCTCTTACTTTTTTCATACTAGTTAATATATTATGAGATAATCTATACCATTTATTTAGTTAGTTAATCAACCTAAATAATATAATTAATCCCTCCAATATATATATATATATAAATGCGAAAAGCGCCCTCTGAGCATGCGAAAGAATTTATTTTAGGTGAAAGAAAAGTAGGAAATGATGGTAATATGTGGGAGATTGTTCAGATAAAAAAGGGACTAAAACGTTGGAAAATACTACATGAACGATCAAAGCGACGTATCACTGTTCGTAAGGGAAGAAGAAAAACCATAAAACGAAAAACCATAAAACGAAAAACCATAAAACGAAAAACCATAAAACGAAAAAGAAAGCGGTTATCAAAACGACTCCAAAAGCTAGCAGAGGATCCTACTAGTTCGCTTAATAAGAATATGGAATTACAAAAGTTTTGGCAGAAATTAGCCAGTGGAAAATTAATAGTATTGGTTTTAAAAAATGGAACGAGTCAATATAAACATATGACGAAAAAGACTAACAATGCGCAACGGAATGAGTGGCGAAGCGTTGAGGAAGCTGCCACGCGAAATCCCAATGTCGTTGCAATCCTTGTGAGTAATAGTAGCTGGGAGGCTTATGATTATCTTTATGCCCGAGCAAAGAATAAATCCGTGAAGGATGTTGTTAAGAACTGGAAGAAATACTTCAAAACATCAAGTGGAAAGAATCCTTCCTCAAGCGATAAAACTCTATATCCTTATTAAAAATATCCAAAGACGATAATTGCATTGATATAATATTTGAAATTATATCAACTGTTATTATTTATAAGATTAATCTATATTCTTCCAGAGTCTTATTAATATCTGAAAACATTCGTAGTTTTTCTATATTATATGGGCGAATATATGGAACGGCGTCTTCATAACACATCCATTTCATATCACTAACTTCGCTTTTTTGAAAATTATTCGCTTCATGTGGTCCATTATATTTCGCGATGTAATATTTATGTTTATATGTTTTGAAGTTTGATCCCATGAATATTTCTTCAAAAGGCGAAACATTTGTTACTAAATCTAATTGATCCTTATCATATCCAGTTTCTTCATTAAATTCTCTGAATCCACATTTTATATCTGTTTCCTGATAATTCCTTCTTCCCTTTGGAAAACCCCATTCGGGAGTTGTCCATGAAGTAATGCTTTCTTTTATTAATGATTCTAAATCATAGTTTCCTTCATCGTACATCTGAATTCCTCTTTTAATTTGGGTGAACTTTTCATATGCATGTCGTTCCTCATTTTTATACTGTACTCCAATAAAATCGCCCCATAAATATTTCCATAAATCAAGAAAATTTTCTTTTAAAAGCATTGCCTTCTCACTAACAGTCATCTCGTTAATTAAATTCAAAATGTATTCTTTATTGTATAATGGATATTTACCACGTAAAAATTCTATAAAACCAAGACTATCCTTTCTACAAATTAACAAATATTGTAGACCCTTTTCAGTTTTTCTGAAAGAAACGATTCCGATACTTATAATGGGCAGTTTGCAGTTATTAAACATATGTCCCTGTTTACCACAATTATTGCAAAAATGGTATGTTCTTTGGCGGTTCATTATATGTTTATAATATTTACTTTTTATGTTGTTGTTGTTTATATAATGCCCCTCAATCCTGAAATTTGGTTACCACACTTACTGTTTACATTACAGACAATATCCATGTTATATCCACAACATCCAAATGACGTTACGAAAAAAAAGTATTACGATACGATACATAACATACCTTTATTTTTTCCAATTAAACCTATAGGCTCGCAATTTTCAAAATTATTAGATAAATTCCCTGTTACCCCATACTTGTCTTCGAGAGAATCATTCATGCGATGGATTCATTTTATAATTAATAAAATCAATGTAAGCATGGAATGGGAACAGAATAATTTTTATGATAGTTTAGAGAAATATTATAAAGCATATAAACCAAAAGAACTATTGGACCAAGAAAAATTTAAACGTCGGAAACAATATATCATTATTGGTGTAGTGGCATTTCTAATAATAACAGTTTTATATATGTTAAAATCATAAATATATAATTTAATGTTCAAATAACATATAGATGCGAGCTGATTTGCTAATTCTTGCAATAACCGGGTTTCTTGTTTTTAATACATATAATGATGGGAGATATACTAAAATGTTCCATATCAATAAAAAGTATTTACAAATGGCATTATACGGATTTGTAGGATTATCGCTTTATTTATTTGTTAAAAGAAATCCAAAGGGATCAAAGGGTCTTTTATCTCATGCAAATAACATAATCAAATACATGCCCATTGATAAGGATACTACTGATATGTTGTCGCCAATATTTGATTTCACTTCCGCGCAAAATCAACTAAATTCTCTTGGTGGAGATGCTATAACTCCGCAAATGAAAAGAATGTTGAATTCGGGTGGTAAATCAAGCAGTAGATCTGTTAGCGAAACAAAGAAGAAGTATGTTGCATCCAAACAAGATTGGAAATGTCAGCACTGTCAGGAGAGATTAAAGGCAACATTTCAAGTTGATCATAAAGTTGACCTGCAATTTGGTGGAACAAATCATGTTGATAATTTAGTTGCCTTATGTTGTGAGTGTCATGCAACAAAAACAATGAAGTCAAATTTATAATATGATTTTAATATAATATAATAAATGACAAATTCAAATAACAAAGGTATATGGAATTATCTCTCCAAACATCCAATCTTCAGCACTTTTATGCTTGGTGTTCCGGTTGGGGATATGTCTGCAGATGAAATTAAGCGTACACTCATTAATTTTATGATATATATACCGCTTTTAATAGCAGGCATTTATTCATTTGCACAACTATATGAGTTTACTTATCCAACTCCGACGAAAAAAAAGACCACACGATATGATGATTTACGAGAAAGGCTGAGCGAAAGCTACGAAAAGGAAACAGCTGATTTTAAGGATATATTTGGACCAATATGGAATTCAATATCCTTCATATTTAAACCCATCAAATATATATACGAAATAATTACGACCATATTTACATGGATTTATGAAAATCCATTCAGAACTCTTATGGTTTTTATAATAACGTTGTACGTGATATGTTCATTTTACGTGACTTCGTTATACAAAACAAATTTTACTTTAAAAAAATGGTCAGGATACACCAATACTATAATGATCGTTTTGGGAATATTGCTTAGTATAGCAGTATTTACATTGTTTATCGATGTAAAGAGCAAAGGCGATGGAAAAGACGCAGGATTTGTTGCATTTATAAAATTAGTAAAAGGTCCTTCAGGTAATAATGTCGGATGGGAAAATTATAAACCAGAGTCTTTCGGAAAAATAGAAGAAAATGGGAAAAAAATGAGGAAAAAAAGAGATAATGCACAGTTAGAACTAAAAAAATTAAAAGAAAACATTGATGCTGAAAAAAAGGAACTAGAAAAACTTAAGGATTTATTAAATAACGATACTTATCAAGGGTCAACCAGTGGACTGGCTCATCTTAAAAATAACGAAGAAAAATATAGGGAGCGCGAAGAAAAAGTATATAAATTAGAAGAAGAAATTAAAGCAAAAACCGCCAAACTTGAAAAGGTTGAGAATAATATAAGCGAAACTAATAAATCATCATTTTTATCTAAAATATGGTGGACAATTAAACAGTCATTATCATATTATAAATCATTATTGATTATGGGAACCGTTGTTTGTATACCATTATTTATATTGTGGTTAATAAACCATTTTTCATTTCTTTCTACATCAACTTCAATTATTATCGGAGTTGTCTCAGCAATCGCGCTTCTATATTTAATTCATGATGAATTCAGGGGGGTTGATTTACAAAGGGATACTGACGGATGGAAAGAATTTGATTTGGCTGGAAATAATATTGATATGAAAGTAAACAAACAAAACTTACAAAAAGAAATTAAAACGGAGACAGCGAAACGTGCGGCTAATGAAAAAGGCCGAGAAATATGGGATGAAAAAAGAAAAGATGATCAAGCCAACTTAAGCATTAAGATGGCGCAGATCAAGAATGACGAAGAAGAATTAAAATATGTAAAAGAAGCGTATATTAAAAGAGAAAAAGGTGATGAAAACTATACATCAGAAAAGCAATCTAAAAATATATCAAAAGGAGTTATTTCCAATATACAAAGCATTAGTGCAAAAAAAAAAGAAGAACAACTAATTAAAAGAATTAAGACTTTGAAACTTCAAACAGAACAATTAAATAAAAAGTTAAAAGACGATACATATAAAAAATGGCAAAAATCACAAAAAGTGTCAGCGTCAGCAGCAATTGAACAAGGTGGTGGTGGTAATGTTATTACAGTGGAATCCAACCTAGAAAAAGTTTCTGACCAAGATTCTAATAATGATATTGGTGTTGATAATATAGATCTATACAAAGATGTTTTGCAACGCGTGCAAATTGTATCTGGAAATTCAACCCCATCAGATGAAGATAAAATTAAGGCACAAAAAGTTACAAAAGATATAGAAACTAATTGGACAAAAACAGTGACCAAAGATAAGGGTAAAGAAAAAATCCGTTATGAAGAACCAAAGAAGGGCGGCGATTCTATATTAACAATTATTTTTAAACTTATAATGAAAATACCATTTTTATTGAAAGACATGTTATACTCTTTATGCGATTTTTATGGTATGAAAAATCCCAAAGGATTATTATTAATCTTATTATTTGAAGTTATTTTTGTCATATTATATTTAGTTATTCCCATGGTTCCAAAGTTTCTTTACACGAGATCTGTTACAAAAGAGGATGATTTACTCGAAGAACAAACAAATTTGGCAAATGACAAAAATATAATACAAAAAGAAAAATACCTCAATGAATTATTAAATGGGATGTCAATTGACTGGGATGACATTTTAGCTGATGGTATTTACAAAGCAAACATGAAAGAAGTATTGGTAGAATATTTAAAGAAAAGAGGATATCAGGAAGCAAATAAGTCTGTAGGGGGAAATGGATTTTTTAATAAAATGTTTTCTACTTTGGTATCTAAACCAAGATCCTTAGAAGCCGCCGTTATATATGTACAAACCAATGGTCCTGTAATTATATCATTGCGCAATCAGATTAAGATGTTAAATGTAGCAAGATTTGATTCTAGTGATAAGAAAAAGGATGCTGATAACATATTTAGAACAAAAATCTTATTGGAAAATCCAATATATACAGACAAAAGAACAACCATAAGTCAATACAAAGATATAGGAAATGCCGTTGGATCATTTAATTATAATTATGCAGTATCCGCATGGTTTTTTATTCACGAACAGCCACCCGGGCATAGTGTAGCAAATACAGAATTTACCAGTATACTGAATTATGCAAATAAACCTAATTTTTTATTTAACGTAGAAAAGAATACTTTAAGAATAGCAATTAAGAATGCATTGGATAAAGAAACTGTCATATATGAAACAAAGGACTTTCCTCTCCAAAAATGGAACAATGTGGTTGTCAATTATAACGGCGGAACTTTAGATGTATTTATCAATTCTAAATTGGTAGGATCAACTAGCAACGTTGTCCCCTTTATGTCTTATGATGCGATTACCGCGGGTACAGATAAAGGAGTTAGTGGCGGAGTTTGCAATGTAACATACTTTGCTGCTCCTCTGTCTTTATCCAAAATTAAACTATTTTATAAAAGTTTAAAATCTAAAAATCCACCAATTGTTTAGATAAAATTTCTTGTTATATATTATACTATGAATACGCAGAACATTATAATTGGTATTGTGATCGTACTTGTAATTTACTTATTGTACTTGTGGTTTTTCGGAGATAGCACTCGTTCTTACCTAAGTGGTATGCACCCTGCTACGAAACAAATGACTATATCGCCTTCTAGTCTACCAAATGGCAGTTCTTCTGACTACACCTATTCCATCTGGTTATATGTAAATAATTGGAATTACAGAGTGGGTGAGGAAAAAATCATTTTCCAGCGTGGTGATAAAAATAACCCCTCTCCTTCCGTAAGTTTAGGAGCAAATTTAAATAATGTTGAAGTTTCTTTAGGAACATGGCCAGGAACTGGTAACCGAGCGAAGGGAGAGTCGCAGAGGGATTATGAACGCGAACATGAGCAGGTGCACAAGTGTACTTTAGATAATTTACCCCTCCAGGCTTGGGCAAATGTTATCATGACTCTGAATAACAGATCACTTGATCTGTATTTAGATGGAAAACTTGTTCGAACTTGTGTTCTACCAGGCGTCCCGATCCAATCTAGCGGAGAACACTTGTTAGTATGTCCCCATAATCAAAATGGTGCAGGAGGATTTGAGGGATATATTTCAAACTTCCAATATTTCTCACGTGCAATTAATCCACGCGAAGCATATGCTATATACAGAGAAGGGCCAGGAGGAAGTAATTGGGTGACAAATCTAATCAACAAATACAGAATTAAAGTGGCTTTTATGAAGAATAATAGAGAAGTTAATAGTTTTGAAATCTAAAAATATCTACTATAATATATAACAGATGGCACAAACAACACAAGGTTGGAAAGACTGGTTTAGCAATTCTTACGGTGATGCAAAAAATAGCAATGCTGGTAAAGCGGTTGGCGATCTTTGGTCAAGTGATAGTATATGGGCAAAAATTGTTTTCTTAATTTTGATAGTAATTGTTTTTATCCTAGTACTTCACGCATGTTCTAGAATGATGACGTGGTTATTTACACCATCCGGGAGCCCACACTTAACAAAAGGGATGAAGGATGCAAAAAAGATGCTAGTTATCTCACAAGATCCTAAAAACCCCCATTCAATTCCGGTAATGAGATCGGTAAATCAACGAGGTGGGTTAGAATTTACCTGGACCGTATGGTTATATATCGACGATTTGGAATATAAGTCAGGGACGCGAAGACACGTTTTCCATAAGGGATCCTCGGGAACGAAAAGAATGGAAGAAGATGGTGATGGTAATTCTATGATGCCTTATCCTAATAATGGACCAGGTATGTACATACATCCGACGAGGAATACATTGATTATTGTTATGAATACCTTTAAAAATATAATTGAGGAAGTTGAAGTGAATGATATACCTCTCAATAAATGGCTCAATGTCGCTATTAGACAAAAGGGAAGGATTATGGATGTATTTGTCAACGGCGAAGTTGTGTTAAGACATGTATTCAATAGTGTTCCGAAACAAAATTATGGCGATGTCTTTGTTAATATGAACGGTGGATTTTCGGGTCATCTTTCTGATCTATGGTATCACGATTATGCTCTTAGCGGAACAGGTATAATGCAAATTGTACGCGATGGTCCAGACATGTCTACTATGGAGCAAAAATGGGTTACGCCACCATACTTCTCACTGCAATGGTATTTTGAAAATTCAAACGCTCCTTATAAAGGTGGCGCGCATTGGCCAACAGACGCCTAAGATATCAAATCTATGCATATTATTAAATATAAATAATATACATAATGGGTAAAAGAAGAACTCTGAGACGCGGTCAAAAAAAATTATATAAATTAAGAAAAAATATTCTCAAAGATAAATGTAAGTTTAGATCGCAAAAAATAAGATATAATAAAAATATTAAGAACAAAGGAAAATTAATAAAACTCAATTCAAGGATATGCAAAATGAGAAAAACCTTGAAAAAATTAAAATACGAATACCGATTATTAAAATTAAAAAGCACAACGGGATATTATTAAGATCTTAATGATGGGTTAATACAAATATCAATAGAAGGAAAAATTTTACTTGATTCACATTGATCATGGGATTTCACCTTTATACAGGATCTATATCCACGATCGGTTCCAATATAACAATATCCAGGCTTATGTTTTTCTTGAATATTATTATCTTCAGAACTTTCTTTATAACCAGGTTCGTGTTCTGGATATTTATTTATACCACGAATCTCTCTATTATCCATACTCTTTTTTACACCCTTATCTACAGAATCCCATAAATCTGTGCGTTTTAAATCCAATTCTCGCGATAAGACGTCCCCTGCATCTTTAACAGCACCAGCTGCAACATCTGCTCCCAAATCAACACCCTTTACCGTCGTATCTACCAAATCGCGCGCTTTTCCTGGTAACGAACTTGAAATCTTTTGCGTTAATTCTCCCAAATAATCGGTCCCTTGTGCTAAATAAGAAAATATATTCATACCTAAAACTGCAAGCAATACGATAATCAAAATAACAGTTATAATTGTTGTAGTACCCCACCCATCAGAATCTACACTTGTAGAAGGAGCCGGTACCTTTGGGCTTGGGGTATACGTACTTACCGGTCTAAGAACACTTGTTGGTATTCCACTAGATGGTGACCCACTCAATGAATTTGGCGTTCCTGTGATAATATTATTCATATACAAAATAGCAATATTAAATTATTTAGATAATATATATTATGACAAAAACTCGTAATAAAAGGAGACGGTGTCCCAATGGGTATCGTAAAGATAATAAAACAAATAAGTGTAAAAAGAAAAAATTAAAACAAAAAACAAAAAAATTAATTCGTTTACCTAAAAGCAGAAGACAAAGAGTAGTCGTAAAAATAAATGTCAAAAAAAAAGGAAAAAAAATGGAAAAATCAAAAAAACGAAAACGTTGTAAAAATGGATTCCGAAAAAATAAGAAATCTGGTATTTGTGAACCTATTAATAAAGAAGAGATTATTCCTAATACTACACCATTAATAAATAAATCTATAAGAAAAAGTATTGCACATACAGTACCCAAAAGATTTGATTTGACGAATTATTCTCCAAGTATCAATCGTCAATTAAAAACACTAAAAACGCTATCGCCGATAGGTGTCCAAGGTTGTGCAATTGGTTCAGAAGTAATGGTAAAATTAAAAAATGGTAAAACGAAATGTTATGGTTGGGACACCAAGACTGCAAAAAAAATAATGTTAAATAATTTAATATCTAAAAAACCAATAGATTGTTCTAACATTACTGCCCCCAAACAATTTCAGGCCAATTGTTGGTTCAACTCTTTTTTTATGACATTTTTCATTAGTGATTATGGTAGAAAATTTAATAGATGGTTAAGAGAAGCAATGATAACCGGAAAATTAGCAAACGGGACCAATGTTCTCAAAAAATTACAGAAACCATTATTCGCGTTTAACAAATATATTAATGCTAGTTTGAGAAGTTCATATGATGATGGAAATTTTGCCAAACTTATGGATACTAATTATATCATCAAATCTATTTATAGCGCAATCGGGAAAAAAATAAATGCATCTAGAGGCGAAACAATAATTGCTCCAACAAATAGAGCATCTAATCCATTAACTTTTTACACTGGGTTATATCAGGCATTGGGAGGAGATTTAATGAAATGGTTAAAGATAACTGTAGGTAGAGGTGTTAAAAAAATAACAGATTTGAAAAATATATTTGGAAAACATCAGCATGAGGCCTTTGCTAAAGTAATTTATTTAGAAATGTTTGAAGACGAATCATCTATATTTCATAAACCAAAGGAGTTTATAATAAAACGAAATGAAAATGGTCAAACCTTCTCTTATACATATAGATTGGATGCAGCTGTTTTGCGAAATACAGAACAATATCACTTTTCGGCTTATATCACTTGCAATGGCAAAGATTATGGATTTGATGGAGAAAGTTTTGGTCGCATGCAACCATTTAAATGGAAAACAAAATTAAACCGAAATTCAAAATGGAAATTTGCAGAACAATACGAAACATATTTTAATTTCAAAAAGGGATATCAATTGTTAATCTATTATTTAGTTAAACGAGAATTTATAAGATAATAACATTATTGATATTTGAAATAAAATCCGATCAATATCTAATTTCAAACGGTTTAAAATTAGATATCGAGTAATATTATGTGCTGTGGAAAATATAGATCAATGTGCAAGAGTTGTACATGTTTAACAATTATGAATAATATATTAAATACGAAATGCCGTCGTCTTGCCTTACCACTTGTTTTCATGTTTCCATTAACATTTATATCTGAATTTGAGGTTATATTTACATATATATACTTTCCAATAATATCATGTGGGACAGGATTCATTGTTTTTTGGAACTTTCCATTTTTAGTCTACATGACTGCTTCTAAGCCTTTGTATTATGAAGACATATTTATAGATGAAAGCAAATTACCCAATCATAATGTCAATACCTCAATAAAGGAGAGATTTCAATGTATTCTTTTATGGGTATTAATAATAACCAATAGTCTTTTAGTGGCAGCTTTGTCAGATTACTGGTTATATAAAACAACAGGTCATACTGATTTTTTAGAGGTCATTGGAATAACTGGTGGGATCATTAAGATATTTCAAATTATAAACAATACTATTGGAAGAATTATGTTGAAAATAATTAAGAAAGAAATAAGAGATGAAAGTGTGCGTTTTGGAGAGCGTGAAATACGAAGTATTAAAAATATTGTTCAATTAAAACAAATAGATGACAATCATGTATTAAAATCAATTGAATTAACAGAACGTAATAAAAATTTTATTGTTTCTATAAAGTAATTTATATCATCTATATATATAGGATGTCTAGACACATAAAGGCCAAAAAGAAAAATGGAAACATCTCAAATGCGATTCTAAAAACCAAACAACTAATAAAAGCACTCAAAAAAAAAGAAGAGGTTGTTATGAGCTTTAGAAAAGATATTCGTAAACGTTCTAAAATGCTTGTAGACACACAAGCGGTTATAGAGAAGAGTGGAGAGTTGGGGGGTCAAATAGCACAAAAATTTGGGTTTGATGCGTTCATTGGAGAGGGGATATATGGTAATAGTTTGGATCCACGAGAAAACAGAGGACTATCACCTGTTTTAAAAGATGGGGAAGTTGACGGCTTTGTGCAATTAGATAATTTACGCGAGGGAGCCGATAGACATTTAGCATATTTAAGTACACCGTCTGTTTTGACACAAATGACTGGTGAAGAAAGGAGGGATGCGGCAACTTTGGCCAAAAATATGGGGGTAATAAATAGAAGATGGGGTGGTATACATGAAAGAACATATAAGCCAAAAAAAAACCTTAAAATGCCAACAGTTGAAGATTATATTGAAGTATCACTTGCGGCTGCACAGAGAAGAAGACCCGAAAACCGAGCCTTTGTCGATGGCGATATCAACATCGTCCCATTAAGGGAACAAAATTCACCAGAATTACAAGCAAGGAGAGTTGTTGTCGGTAGAATAAATGAATTAAAAATAGCATTGGTAAATAGCAAAAGTCGCGCTGAAAGAGATAAAATTATGGAGGAAATTGAATCTATTAATAGAGACACTCCTACTCGCGAAAACGCCGTTTTTGCAGAAAGACTTAAACAACTGCGTAAAAACCCTGGTAAAAAAAAGAGTGAGGGGGCAACAGAAGTGTCTTCTGTGTCACCAGAAGTGTCTCCTGTGTCAGATGGAATGGAATCCTTTTTATTATCCAACGAACTAGGTGTCTCTCCGCCGCATACTACAGATGCCTCTTATGCGGAATTTTTATATAATACCAGTGGGTTTTATATACCACCACCAGATCCTAGTGGTAGAGAGGGTTCAACTGCAATGGAGACAAAGTCTATGTTGCATCCTGTTTTTAGCCCAGATACTCAAAACGTAGAAAACCTGGTTCAACAAGCAAATGCACTTAATGATGAAATCGCCGCATATATTGCAATTCCCACCCCGGAAGTATCACCAATAAATGATCAAGATAATTTAGAAGAAGAATATAGATTGTTGTTGGAGGAGAAGGAGGAAGATGACGATGAAGTATTGAATAGAAACAACAAAGAAAAAATGGCAAGAGATCTCAAGAGTCTCAAACAGAAGATGAAAGAAAGAAAAGAAAAAAAGAAAGGGGGTGGCAGAAGAACAAAAAAAAAAGGAGCCAGAAAACGAAGGAAAACACGGGTGAAACGAAAAAAACGCAAGAAAACACGGGGGAAACGCAAAAAAAGAAAAAAAAGAAGGCGTACGAGACGATAATTATTTTTAAATATTAAAATAATTATTGATACCTATTGTTTATTAACTAAACTTATTGATACATTCGTAGATCTTAGCTGACTCATTAATAGCAAAAGCTCCCCTCTTTTGCGCCAATCCCAAAAACCCAACCATAACATTTAATGCGGTGTTGGCATCCGTGACATCCACCTTTAGAAGATTAATTTGACCTGGTTTCCCTTCATCTGGTTTCGTCCCGCTAACAGTCTCTGGATCAGCATCATCGTTTGGACTTTTCATATCACATTCCGATTTATCACAATTGCTCGGATCACAATTACTAGTATCACACGATGAAGATCTTTTTAGAGAAGGTGGATTCATTGGTGCCTCGGGAACATTATTGTCATGTGTAGAAGTTGCTTTTTCGGACATTATATAATCTTTATTTAAAATTGGTTTAAGTTGTTTTTTTATCATTGGTTATATATTATCGTATTCATACTATTAAGTTTATCCAATTTTGCAATTGTTTTTTCAAGATTATTATTTTCCCCGTTGGTGATTGAATTATTAAACAAGTAATCAGTAGCGGGTTTCTTTTCTCTTTTTTTGAGTTGTTTATACAACAAATTAATTTTATTTTTAACATTTTCAATCTTACTTTCATCTTTATAAATAGGCGTTGTAACGTCTACCTTATCCGTTAGAATTGATATAGCATCATATAAAATAAACCTTCTTCTCTTTTTAGAACCAGATTTATATCTAATAGAGAATAACTTCATCCATGAGTTGATGATAGTAACAACATTCTCTCCATATGATGCGGCTAATGATGATATTATCTCCCAGATAATCCATATTACATCTGTTGTAAATTTATTTTGGATAGGTGTCAAATATCGTGCCTCGGCCATCAAAGTATGATTTTTATCTCTTTTACAAATCGTTTCAAACTCCAAAATCCATTCTAACCAAAAACATGCTTCTCTGGCACTTTTGGTTTTTTGCAAATGATAAACAAATTCATTAAGAGCAATAAATAATTCTTTAGGGTCCTTTCTTTTAAAATATGGTTTCGCATAGTAAACATTGTCAGCCTTTAAATTGTCCGACATGTTAGACATGTTAAAAGAATTTTTTTGGACTTTGATCTGAGAAAGACTGTGTTTTTTTGAAGACAAACATAAAATACTTATCACCTCCGCAAAAAGAATTCTTATTTTAGGATTATTTCGCATTTTAATTTCATTTCCTTCATATCCAGTCTGGATTATATCCTTAAAATTTCCAAATCTTAGATTCAGATATAAAGGTAATCTAGGATTACCCAGATGAATATATTTACTTGCAAATAATAAAATGATTTCCCATAATTCTAAAAAATGACCAGAGCAAATATACTCTATAGACCAATAACATGCTGGCTCTATTATCCCATTGACTAATGCATTTAGTAATTGTTTTTTACAATCAGATCTTTTATAATTTGAGAATGTTATTCCTTTGAATTCCTTTTTAGTCCTAATATCATTTATTTCCGAATCTCCCATTAAATAACTTTTATATTAAAAATATCCCAATAATACATATAAATGGCAAAAGGTTTTATAAAAACATTGTACAATTCTTCTATATGGTGCAAAATCGTTATTGTTTCAGCGATTGTTATTGCATATTATTTAATGTATAAAACACCAACAACCGTAGAAGGTTTTGTCCAAAGACAAAAATTTCTTTTGAAGCAAGATTTAGAAATTTATGATCCATTTTATTCAAATATATATGATGATCTCATTTATGATAAGGTAAGAAACGAGTACGAAGTTGGGCAAATAATACAAAACACGAATCCAACGCAACATAGTCTAATATTGGATATTGGTTCTGGTACAGGAGACACAGTTGCCGCTTTTAACAACAAAGGTTATAATGCCGTTGGTTTAGATTTATCTCCACCAATGGTCGCTATCGCCAGTGAGAAATACCCTAATATGGAATTTTCAGTCGGGAATGCTACAAATGTTATGTTATATCCAGCACACACCTTTACACACATTACATGTATGTATTTTACAATTTATGACATTAAAGACAAATTTTTATTCTTTCGAAATTGTTATGAATGGTTGAGACCGGGTGGATATTTAACACTTCACTTGGTTAATAAAGATAATTTACAAGAAGATAATACTGATAAAAATGCACTAAATATGTTATCATCTATAAATAGTCGGAAACAGGATGATTCAAAATCGTATTTTAAGTTTAATAATTTCAAATATAAATCTAAATTTACATTGGATAAAGATATTGGATTATTTGATGAAACATTTACAGGACCAACAGGTAAGGTAAGAAAAAATATACATAAGCTTTTTATGCCTTCTCATGAAAAGATTGTCAACCTTGCTCAAGAAGCCGGTTTTATAACTGAAGGAAAAATAGATCTTTCACCTGTTAATTATGAAAATCAGTATATATACATATTTTATAAACCTGATTAATTATATTATATATATAATATAAATGATACACGATACATATGTACCCCATCCAGATAGAAGTGACGCTCTTAATACCGCGCTAACGGCATTAAATATATTAAATAAAGGTGATAATGCTTCGGGAGCAATTGATGATGAAGAAATGGTTAACTTTTATATAAATATGAATGAAAAGACGACACCATCTATTGGCCGAAGATTGAAGAAATCAAGATCCCGAAAGAAGAGAATACATAATAATAAATCAAAAATTAAAGCTGGGATGAATGTTGAAAATGCCATGATTTATGGAATTATGCATGAAGAAATGACACATGGGGCGGCTAAGCGATTATTTGGGAAAAATAATACATGGCAAAGAAAGGGTATCATTGAAAATGATATTATAATAGGAATGGATAAAGGGCACTATTGGATCAATGCTTTAAAAGGACATCCGGATTTGTCAATGGAAGAGGCGCAGAATATTCAGGACTATTATTTAATGAAATTATATGATATTTTTAGCGATGATCAACAATGGGGGAGCGGTAGACGGCGTAAAAAAACACGCTATAGACATAGTAAAAAACGTTCAAGAAAAAATAGACGAAAAGGTAGTAGGCGTAAATAATTCAATTCGTTTTTGATCAATTAAACATATAATAATAAATTGTATGTTTAGTTATCTTTTATATTTATGCATAGGTATAATTGTAATCATTTATATATATATCAAAATTCGGTTTAGATTTTGGTCTTCTCAGCCAATATTTCATACATATAATCTAATATATTGGTTATTTCCACCTGGTATAATACAATATAAAATTCCCGAATCCAATAAATTTTATAATCATTCGCTATCTCATCATAGATGGCGCGATCTTGACAATAAAACTAAATCAATGATTTATTCATTTATCAAAATGAATTATGTTAAATTTGAAACAAAATATAATACAAAAAAATCTGATTTTATAAATACTATTTCCGATTCCGCATTCATTACACTACAAAAACAACGCAATCCGAAGAAGATTTTGTCATGTCTTACTACACGTCCCCTAGAATGTTTTAATAAAAATAAAAAATTTAACTTATGGTTTTTTGACTTTCTTTGTGTTCATCGAAAGGAGAGAAAAAAGAGTCTTGGATACAAGCAAATATATACACATTATTGCATGTCAAGGAAAAATACTAAAGATTTTATTTTTTTATATAAGGATACGGGTCATTGTGATATAAGAGTGCCGTTAACAATATTTAAAACATATTCTATAAATTCTTCTAAATGGGAAAGAATCAACTATGAAATCCCAAGAAACATTATCACATACTTAATTAATTCATCAAATAGTGAATTATTGTTTCATTTTTTAAGCGAAGTGCGAATTAATTTTGATTGTATTATAATGCCTAAAACATTCGATTTAGGTAGGCTTATTAATTGTAATATTATACTTCCAACAGTTATACTTGATGACCAGGATGTAGTAGCTACGATATTCTTCAGGCGTTCGTTAGCTAGTAAAAATAATGAACAAATAATTGAATGCATTGGTTCTTATTGTAGAAAAGGCTATGAAGAAACATTTAAGGATTCTTTTCAAAATAGTATTGCTTTACTTAAAAAACACTATAAGTTTTCAATAATAAGAATTGAGAACATATCGCATAATTATATTATATTACAAAAAATATTGAAAAAAAGTATTCCTAAAAGAGTTGATAATACTGGCTATTATTTTTACAATTGTGCATCCACTCCTTTATTTTCACCCAACGTCTTTGCGATCTTTTAACGTTTATATTTTCCCGATCTAGAGAAACTGTCAACAACGAATATTACAAATACCCCCAAAAACATATATAAAACAAGTTCCTCTGTTACACTTCCCGTCTTTTCATCGTGCGATTCTTCTAATAAATGCACCACGTAATTTAACTTCTTCATTAATTCATCGGGAGCACTATTTTGAAGATTATTTGTATTCAATAATTGAGAATAATATGGTATGTTTTGCTGTGTTCCTGTATAAGATGGTACATATTGATTATAATACTGGCCCTGTTTTTGATGATATTCTTTTTGTTGTTCTAAACCTTCTTGTAATAAACCATTACCTTCCTTTGGAGCATAATCTTCTCCGGTAAGTTCTTGGGTTCCGTTTAACCCATACTTCATCTGATCATCTTCATCATCAGTGGTTGCCGAAAACCCCTCTGATGTTTTCATTGAGTTTAGGAATTGCATAGTTTTTTTAGTTGTTGGTTTTTTATTTTTATATGTTCTTGCTTTTGAAGATTTTGCAGGTTCCTTTTTATTACAATCTCCATAATTGGAATATGCTAAAGATGTCATTTACTTATAAAGAAAAGAGAGATTATTTTCCAAATATTTTCATAAAAATATATCCTCTTATTTATATAAATGAAAGGTACAATAGAACTTGCCCTTGTAGCCATATTATTTTTACTATCATACAATTCATCAGCTGTTATGACGGAGTTTGCTAACAGTATTTTAGGAAAGTTAATACTTATTGCATGTGTTATCACAATAGCCAGAACCAGGGGTTTGGTTGCAGGTGTTTTGTGCGCCCTTGTCATGATTACAATTATGCATTCATCCCAAGAAGGAATGTCGTCGCATAACAGTATTCCTAAGGGACCGACATGTACCGTATTAAATCAAAAAGGTAAACCTACACAATGTGAAAAAGATACCGAGTGTGGTGTATCTGTTTCATTTTGCCATCCAGATGAAAAAGTATGTCAGGCAGTGACAAATCCTACATTCGAGACGTCGCCCGAAGGAAAGGCGACAAATGACGTTTCCACTTTTGATGTAAGATTACATGAAGGTATGAACAATATGAATGCCAGAGCCAATACCATTTCTGCAATGAAATTTCAAAACGGATATACTGGTAATAGAGAGCAATTTCAAGGTTTAATATAAATTATATTAAATATATTATATAAATGGCATTGAGTTGTTTGGAATGTGAAATGAGGGGATTTAATATGAAAGTAGCTTACATCGTTTGCTTTGGCGTGATATTATTCTGTTTAGCTATTGTCCCATCACAGGAATCATTTTCAATGCGTGATGTTAGAACTACGGTTAATAGATTTAAAAAAAAATTTAGAAGAGAAAAGAAATATTATGAAAAAAATATTAATTCTGCTATATCACAATTCAGAAGGCGGTATTTATAAAATTATTTCTAGTAATATTATAAGATGAAATCAAAACAAATAGAAATAAAGCCTGGGTCACCTGGGTTTGGCGGAATATTCAATAGTATAAATAATAGTAAGTTTTTTGCTGGCGTAGTAATGATAATGTTGAACATTGGATCAAAGTATATTACAATAAAATTAAGTAAGTCACAAGAAGAATATCTAGGCGGTGTTATTGCCAGACAAATGTTAATATTTTCTATAATTTGGATGGGTACTAGAGATGTTTTGGTATCTCTTGCAATGACTGCAGTTTTTGTTGTTCTTACAGATCACTTATTTAATGAAAAAAGCGATTACTGCGTTATACCTCATCACATGCGTAAATATGAAGAGATTGTAAATGATGGTGATAAAATAACAGATGTTGAAGTTAAAAATGCAATGAAAGTCCTTGAAAAAGCTAATAAAAAAAAAATTAAATTAAACCATTTGCGACAACTTGAAACCTTTAGGTCAAGGTTGAGTTATTAGAAATATATAATATTATATTGATATTATATATACAAAATGTCGTCCTCAAAAATGTCGTCCTCAAAAAAAAAAAAGAGAAAAAGAGAAAGTGGTGCCGAAGGCAGTGGTCTTGTCGTGCCGGACTCGAAAAGGGTCACGACATGTGACTGCAGGGTGGCACCAGTCCCAGTTGATAAAATTCCAAAGTGGAAGGAAAGGTACAAGCTGATGGCAAAATCAATTGATGCGTACAGTGACGATTGTTCAGACCCGACCAACACTTACTGCAGCGTGGCCTCGGGTCAGCTGGGTGCGACGTCAAGGTGGACAACAGCGATGCCGGGCGTTTTCCCAACTTCTTCTGCTGCGATGGACCACCTTAAATTTTTATCTCTTATATTTTTAGAATTCAGATCTAGTCTTTGTTATGCTGGCGATTACGTGTGGATTTGGTCTCAAAAGCAAAGTAGTGGTTCAATGGCATCATCGGCAACTCCTGGTGATAAACAATGGTACAAGGCAACTTTGACACAAACCTGGTGGCATCCAACACGTTGAAAGGGAATTGGAATGGTGCGGGAAAAAATACCATTGAGCAGCAGGCAGCAGCCAATGTGGTAATAACGTCGGGTTCAACGGGCAATGTGTTGGTAGATGCTGCTGCAACTAAAATTAAAAATTTCATAAATCCTTGTCTTTTAAGTTACTATAATAATAGCAGAGGGGTGGTTGTCTTTAATGATATCAAACCGTTTAACGTTACGTCTGAAACGTGGGCAAAACTCAAAACGAGATTTGATTACTGGATGAGTACAGATTTGTCCGCTTTAAAACAAATGGCCATAACTCTCGAACCAGGGTATTGGCAATATTGTATTCAATGCCTTTCTGGAGCGCTTTCCAACACATATGCGACCAATATTTCGGGAAGGCCTATACTCACATGGCCGAAGGACTCGTCGGTAAATAAGTCCGTGATCCCTCTATTGGCAATGATGTATAATGATCAAAATGATTTCCAAAGACGAGCAATTAACAATGGATTAGTTAAAATGGCGCCGACATACAACAAGCGGGGCGCTGTATCACGTTTACTGTACCGATTGGCCGCTGACATGTTAGCGGTGTGCCCCAAAAATCAAAAACCTCCGTGTGGCCAACTTGATGGTGATAAAATAAACACATGCAGAGTGTTTAAAAAGGATAGTGGTGGTAACCTTACTCTAAATCCTATGTTGTTCAAAAAAAGAGTGCCCCAACAAAGCACGCCTCCAACGGAAGAGCAAATTATCAATGCTCTTGCGGCACGGAGTCCTAATCATAACGCAATGGTAAATTACCTTTGTAAAGGCGATGGATTGGTTTTTATGATAGATCTTCCAAAATCTCCTCATTCATTAATAGTAATAATTCGTCATGGAAGTATTTTTACAATGGGTGTTGGGATGGACGAGGAAGAGATATGGCCGAATAGAATTCTACCGGCGACGTGTACGTCAGATTATAAGCTTCATATATGGACACCGGATAGTTCATTGGCTCTTGGAAATGACTCAATGCATTCACAACACCAGTTTCGGTATTTACTTCCAGGGGATTTAGTGCATCAGCAAAATATTAGATATATTACGCCTTACACACGGGAACATGAAATGAAATTGATACAAATTGGGAGTCATGTTGTAAAGACGTCGACGGATAGACCAGACCTCTTTGATGGAGATTTAAGATTGACGATGCAACAGAGCTGGGGTGTCTATAGAAAATTTTCAAAGGCGGGGCCTATTCCATGGGGAGTTAGTAGAATTTTCGGGCTCGGCCACGGTGGTGTGAATTGTACATCTTTTGCACAATGGTTTATTGGTAAAAATGATTTTTACCCTGTTAGTAATCCAAGTTGGGGAAATTCAATACTAACGGGAGGTGGAAAAAAGAAAACGCGAAGAAAAAGACACAAAAAGAAAAGAAGAACACGATACAAAAGGTCTAATCCTAGGAAAAAAACAAGGCGTCGTAAGAAAAGACGAAGAAAGAAACGTAGAACCAGACGTTAATTTTTTTTTGACTCCAATTGATGTTCTAATTTTTCTAATCTATTATTTAAGATTTCAATATCTTTAATTAATAGCAGTTCCCGCTTTACTTCTGGATAATCATCATTATAATACCAGTAATATGCACCTCTCATTCCATTATAACTAATTTTAACAATATTAACACCCAAATCTACAGCTTCATAAAGTAAGTAGCCGAATACCATTTATATAAAATAAATATTATATATAAATAATATGGCCTTTGTAATTCCAGATTTAGACAACTGTGATTTAGTAACATTTTATATTAGAAAGGATTTCTCTGATAATCCGAGAATAGTGAGTCATCATATCGATTACCGAGATACCTTTGCCCTTCCGTATTATATAAAAAAATACATGGATACTAATATAGCTAAACCAAGACCAGGTACTCCCGCTAATTTAATAGTAAGATCAACACCAAAACATTATTGTCCTGTGTATTAATTTATATAAGTTCATAATCACTATATACCTGGAAAAATGGTTAAAAATCTAATCATATTTTGTGCGGGATCTATACTACCGCTGGTTTGATTAACAAACACTCTCATGAAATATGACGGCAATGAATTATCGGATATAGGGTTGAGTGAAACTTCCTGCAATGTACCTGCACTATTTAAAAGATAATTTGGCTGCCCGGACGGTGGATCCAATGCAGTGGTAAAATCAAATAATGTTGTGGTAGATAAACTATATGGTACGTTAGTTGGACTTTGTTGAGAGAATTGGGAAACATTTACATAATACCCTCCTGCTGTGGATGCACTTTGTGTTAATTCTAATTGAAGTCTCCCCCCATTATTGGTGTTTGCAGCATATTTAATTTCAATATTTGAATCAGTATGGAGAGTAGCATCGTCGCTTGGATTCCATCTAAAAGCATTGGGAAATGGTGCAGGAGCTCCTGCAGGTCCGGTTGGTCCTGGGCAACACGGACCGGTTGGACCTAGGGGACCAACTAAAAATGAAGCATCGGGGTCACATAATCTAAACCAAAATGGCGTATCATCAATAATTGTTGTTGCAGGGTTATTGAAGGCTCCGGGGGAGGCGACAGCGAGATATCCAGCAAGTTCACATCTTACAATATGCAATGAGTTATTGTAATTAGAATAATAACCAAAGGAAAGAGAAGCACTATTACCACCCAGCCAAATTGATTTATATGATAACGCTACCCAGTATTTTGTGTTAGCTTGTAGAGAAATAGGCGATGTAAAGTCTATATCTACATAGACATTGTTAAGATTTGTAGGGTTGTCGAAATAACATGCACCCGACCCCCTTAATGAATAGGGTTCCCCTACAGTATTGCCACATGGTGGAACTGAATTGTTACTATTATCGTAAATTGCGCCCCCAATTAATCCTTCAAATAGTGAAACCCTAATGGGGTCTGGAGTTGGTACATATATAGTCATTTTTTTATAATAACCAGTAGATGGAGCTATGAATTGAACATGTGTTACATTTCCATCCCCAGCATCAAAAAAATTATTTATAATATTCAAATTATAAGGTTCATATGGAAGCATAGCATTCAGCCCTGCGGATGGATTCTGACCAGTTGCACCTGGAGGGCCTGCGGGACCAGATGGTCCAGTAGGTCCTGTTATTCCTATTCCAGGTGCTCCGGTTACACCCTGATTTCCCTGAGACCCAGTTGGACCAATTTGCCCAGTTGCGCCGATGTAGGATGGGCCTGTAATTCCAGCTGGTCCGGTTGGACCAGTTGGGCCTATAGCACCAAATCCACCAGGTGGTCCTTGAGGCCCCGTTATTCCTATTCCAGGTGCTCCAGTTACGCCTGGAGGGCCTGCGGGACCAGATGGTCCAGTAGGTCCCGTTATTCCTATTCCAGGTGCTCCAGGTGCTCCAGTTACACCCGGATTTCCCTGAGATCCAGTTGTACCAATTTGCCCTGTTGCGCCGATGTAGGATGGGCCTGTAATTCCAGCTGGTCCGGTTGGACCAGTTGGGCCTATAGCACCAAATCCACCAGGTGGTCCTTGAGGCCCTATTGGACCAGATACAACATAACCAATATAATATAATAAACCTGCGATTGCTGGTACGGGACCTGTAATGGGACCTGATATATAACTTATAGTTGCCTGCTTTTTGTCAGGAGCGATTAATGTAGTAAATAATGAAGAAAGATAAAAATAACCAACATTAGCTGGATTATCAACCTCTCTGACCGTTAAAATATCGCCTACTTTGGTATCTAGTAACCATGAATTCATGTCATTTGCATTATAATCTGTAGTATGTACTATTATACTATTGCCTGTATTAACAATATGAAATTCTCCAATGGAAGGAGTAGACCCTTGAGAATTCGCCTCCCACCTCGAAGAATTTCCATCGTATCCACGTGGTCCAATTGGTCCACTGGGACCAATTGGTCCACCAGGTCCACTAGATCCGTGTGGACCCAAATCACCCTTTTGACAACAATCTTTATTCCATAATTTGCCATTGATATAATTATTGTAATTACTGTATGACATTGTATTAATATATATATACTAAATTTATTAAATTAAAACAAAAAAAGGGATAAAATTTCAATTGTAAAGTTTTTAATATATTTTCGACGGGATTTTTAAAAATGGACAACGAATGACCATGTCCAAAACAATATTATGCTCTATTATTTTAATCAAAACTTGACACAACTACAATATTGTAGTATGTTTTTTTTGAACCTTGTAAAAACACTACCTACAATGAAAAAAAATCATTGTTTTCGAGCAACTTTTTAGTTACCATTTAAAAGTTGCTCAAAAGTTGCTCGGAATTTGACTCACGTGATCTGTTACTGAAAATGCAGCGGCATTTTTTTATTACCCTCTTGTTTTTGTTACTGAAAAAAAAAATGGTAATTATGGTAAATAAATGGTAACTAAAAGTTGCTCGTTTTTTTAACCTTGAAGCGATGGGGTGGATTATTTGTGAAAGTGAAACCCTTTTGCCTACAGTCGCAAAAAAGGGCAAAATAAACAATATTTTTAAAAAATAATTTAGCAACTTTTTGTTACCATTTATATATATATGAATAAATCCCATAATAAATCACAAAGGGAATTTAAATGCATACATTGTGACTACCATACATGTAAGACAAGTAGTTGGAAAAAACACATAATGACAAAAAAACATTTAATGATTGTAAATGCGAATGTAATAAAAGGAGGGTATGCTTGTATGTGTGGCAAAAATTATAGTCATGCGAGCGGTCTTTCGCGACATAAGAAGAGGTGTATATTGACATATAAAAAAAAAAAAAAAAAAAAAATGAAGAAGAAAAAAAAAAAAAAAAAAAAAAAAAAAAAAAAAAAAAAAAAAAACAAAAATAAAAAAATAAATTAAAAATTTTTTTATAATT
>Ga0114997_10000120_pt1 | contig 55752 bp, 45 predicted proteins | sample ArcticOcean_MG_C_2_FD_87045 | JGI IMG/M metagenome (GOLD analysis project Ga0114997, IMG submission 87045) | Marine microbial communities from western Arctic Ocean - ArcticOcean_MG_CB4_136 | ecosystem: Environmental > Aquatic > Marine > Oceanic | place: Arctic Ocean: Canada Basin | collected... | reverse complement strand
TGGCTATTGATCGATTTGCGGGCCTGGATCCGTCGACCAGCGCTCTCCTCGGTCTCGACGGCGAAGCCCGAGCCGCCGCTCAGCGCGAGTTCGAGCTGACCAACACCACGCTCGACGAGATGTTCGCCTTGCGCACGGAAGCCGAAACTGATCTTCAGCACACCATCGCCGATCTTGATGCCGCGGTACTGCATCGTGTCGAGTCGAATGCCGAACATCAGCGCCTATCTCCGGGCCGAGTCAGCAATGACGGAAATCTCTCCGTTTTGCCACCTCTCGTGGCGCACCCTGGCCGCGATTGGTTCCGTTGAAAGCCGGCACGGCGAGCACAACAACGGCCGTCTCGACATGGACGGTCGCCCCGCCGACCCGATCATCGGTATCGCGCTCAATGGGTAGACCGTCGAAAACTTCGGCCAGACAACCGCACTTCTGGTCGACACCGACGACGGCCGTTACGACGGCGACCCCACCCACGATCATGCGGTGGGCCCAATGCAGTTCATCCCCCAGACCTGGGAAACATGGCAGTTCGATGGCGATGGCGACGGGGAACAAGACCCCCGCGACATCGACGACGCGGCTGTCGCCGCTGGTGCCTATCTCTGCTACTACGGCTCGTTGCGGAACTGGGAGAATTGGTCGGTCGCCATCTTCGGCTACAACCACTCGGGCCCCTATGTGAACTCGGTGAAAGCATCACTCGACCGAGTTCAGCGATTCCGACTCCTGGAGTTCGAGGGCGACGAAGAACTCCACCCGCGACTCCCCTACGGCACCTGGAAATCACTCCCCGATGAGACCCTCGTTGAAGGAGCGGGAGTCGCTATCGCAGAAGCGGAGTGACGTCGCCCAACTTCCCGTCGACGATCCATTCACCGACACCAACGAACTGGGCCAGATCATCGAGCGCGGGCCGGAGTGCTTCCGCCACCACGCCCGCGTCTTGATTGTCCTCCGAGAACGCTGCCTTCACTCGCAAGACGCGATCGGTCCGGTCTGTCTTCAGGTCCACCCGCCCAACCAACTCATCGCCGAGTAGGAACGGCAAGACGTAGTAGCCGTAGATGCGCTTCTCGGCCGGGGTGTAAATCTCGATCTTGTATTCGAAGTTGAAGAGTCGAGCCGCTCGCTCGCGAAACCAAACAACCGGATCAAAAGGCGAAACGAGTGTGCAGGCGTCGATCGTCCGCGGCCGCACGGCGTCGGGATGGAGGAGAGCGGGTCGTTTCCAGCCCTCAACCTCGGCTTCGATCAGCTGGCCGTCCTCAACAAGTTCGGCCACCCGGGCCTTCGCTGGCACTTTCGGGAGCCGGTGGTAATCGACCAGGTCAGGGGCGGCGCCAATGCCGTGGCTTGCGGCGGCCCGCATCAGGAGGGCCTGGTGGGCCTCCTCCTCGGTGGGGGTCGGGCGGTTGCGGATCTCAGCGGGGACGATCCGGTCCAGCGTGTCGAATTCCTTCACGAATCCCGGCTTGCGCCTGATTCCCACTTCGCCCACGCGAAAGAGCCAGTCGAGGGCGGTCGAACCGAAAGATCGGTCACCCCACCATTCACCGTCTCGCGGGCGCGGGTCGTCGAGTTCTCCCGGCGCCAGCGGCCGTTCCTTGACCTGGGCGAGCACCTCTTCGATATAGGCGGACTCCACCACCGCAAACTTCGCCAGGTGTTTCCAGGTTTCGCCCGCGATCGCTCGCGCCTTCGACCAGCGCATGAGCGGCTCGTCCTCAATGGGAAGAAGCGATGCTTCATGGCACCAGGCTTCGAACCACTCGTCGTCGCGATAGGCGATGCGGTCGAGCAGGTCGGCGTCATAGGGACCAAGACGAGAGAAACCGGGCATGTACTGGGTCCGCATCACAACCGGTACGGAGTCGAGCGGAAGGAGTTGCAGACGACCCATGAGGCGACGGAGGTGCCGACGGTCGACGGCACCCTTCGGTCGGAGGTCGTTGAAGCCTTGCGCCCCAAGGGCGATCCGTCGGGCCACGGCAGCGGAGATCGAAACGGTCACGCGAGGTACGCGGCGAGCGCGACCAGATCGGGAAGCCGCCAGTGATCATAGTCAGTGTGATGGTCGTAGGGGTCGAGTTGCACGACGGGCATGCCGGCCGCCGATGCGCCCAGCACATCCGCGTGCACCGTGTCGCCCACGTACAACGTGCGGGCGGCGCTCGTCCCTAGTGCTTCCAGAGCAGGAGTGAAGATGCGCGGGTCGGGCTTGGCGATCCCGATCACGCCCGAGTCGACAATCGCCGCAACTTCCGGGAGCGGACCCGGGCCGATCTGGCAGAGCTCCATCTCGAGGCACTGGGCGATTGCTGTGCCGTTGTTGTTCGTGACCACGGCTACCGGCCGCAGACCAGCAATAGCCGAGAAGCCCTGCCGGTTCTCCGGTATTACGTGGCGCCAGATCGCGGCCGAGTCGCCGCTGACTCGGGCCGATTGCCGGGCCGCGATCGCGCCCGTAAGTGCTTCGCCGCTGAGTCCGGCCGAGGAGAAGTAGGCCCGGTCATACGCCTGCCAGACGGCGGGGTCTGACTAGCCGACTTCGATGTCTGCGAGCAGCGCCGTGATCGCGGCGACACCGCTGTAATGACTGAGTCGAGCGGACATGTCGTCAAGCTCAAGCGGGACCCCTGCGTCGCGCACGATCTGCGAGACTGGTCCGGGTGCGGGCACCGCGAAGACGCCGCCCATATCGAACACCACTGCGTCGATTTCGTCGGGAGGGAGAGGTCCGGCCGATTGCATGGGCGGACCGTACACTCCCCGCATGGCGACGTCGCAGGACCGGGTGGTCCGGTTCTCTGGATGGCGGATTGTCGCACTGTCCACAATCGTGCTCGGCCTCACCGGCCCCGGCCAGACCATCGGTGTCTCCGTCTTCATTGATCATTTCGCGGCCGACCTCGACCTCGAAAAAAGCTGGATCACCGCGGGCTACATGATCGGCACCTTGAGCGGTTCGCTCGCCCTTCCCACCATCGGCGGGTGGGTCGATCGGTATGGGGTGCGTCGGTCGATGACCGTGATCGCCGTCGCCTTCTCCCTCGCGCTCGTAGCGATGTCGGGCGTGCAAGGAATCTTCAGCCTGACCGCAGGCTTCGTCTTCATTCGCATGCTCGGACAAGGGTCGTTGTCGCTCGTCAGCACCGTGGCGATCCAACTCTGGTTCGAGCGCCGCCGCGGTTTGGCAATCAGCATCGCAGTCACGGTCTCCGCCGGCCTCATGGCGTTGGTCCCGTTCGGCCTCGACGCCGTGATCAACGAGATCGGCTGGCGTAAGGCGTGGCTGGTCGCGGCCGCAGCAGTCGCGGTGGTCGTGATCCCTATCGCCTGGTTCGGCATGATCGACCGGCCCAGCGCCGTCGGGCAGCGAGTCGACGGCGACGACCCCGGCGACGACGATTCAGAGGATGAGGACTGGGGCTTCGATCGGGCCACCGTCATGCGTCGATACGAGTTCTGGGTGATCCTCGCGGCGGCCGCCGCTATGTCGATGTTGGGCACAGCGCTGAACTTCCATCAGGTCACATTGCTGAGCGAATCTGGCTTCACCAGCTCGGAGGCCGCGGCCCTTTTCTTGCCGCAGGTGATTGGTTCGACAATCGGCTCACCGGCCATGGGCATCGCGCTAGACCGCGTTGGTGCGCGATTCGCACCAGCCATTCAGATGGCGCTGCTGGCCGCAACTCTCGTCATGGCCGGAACCGCATCCTCCACCGCCGCGGTGATCGGCTACGCCACCTTCTTCGGCCTCACCGCTGGCGCGTCACGCAGCCTCAGCGCCACGCTGATGCCCAAATGGTTTGGCACGCGACACCTCGGATCGATTTCCGGTGCGCTCACGTTCGCGGGCGTCGTCTCGTCGGCCGCGGGCCCGTTCGCGTTCTCGATCACAGAGATCATCAGCGGTGGCTATCGAACAACGGCCCTTGTCTGGATGGCGCTCCCGGTTGGACTGGCCGTCGCCATGGCCCTGCGACCGCCCACCGCGACCCGCTAATCAGCCCTGTTTTTTTCAACAGTGTCTCGTTCAACACCGGTGGAAGTCGTGGATGCCAATGCGGTACCGCTACTCAAGCGCGGGGATCAGACTGCCAAGCTGTGGCTGTGTCAGACCACGAGGGTGATCATGCGCCCCGGCACATAGATCGACTTCCGCAGTTCTTTGCCGTCAATGTGGGCCTGCACGTTTGCCTCGGCGAGCGCCGCCGCGAGGGCCGTCGCTTCATCGGCGTCGGCCGCGAGCACCACCTTGCCGCGCACCTTGCCATTGACCTGAACCGGCACTTCGACGGTGTCATCGATGAGTAGAGACGCATCAGCTTCAGGGAACCGAGCGCGGGTGACCGAGCCGGTTTTTCCTAGGCGCGCCCACAGCTCCTCGGCAACGTGGGGGACCAAAGGCGAGAGCATCCGCACGAGCGAATCCGCCACATCGCGAGGAGTTCGTCCGTCGCGTTTTGTCAGCTCATTGTTGAGCTCGGTGACCTTGGCGATCGCGGTGTTGAACCGCAGGTTGTCCATATCGGCGCGGACGCCATCGATGGTCTTGTGGAGCAGGCGGCGAAGTTCGTCGTCGGCCGACTCGTCGCTCAACGAGAGCTCGCCGCTCTCCTCGTCGACCAGGTTGCGCCACACCCTCTGGAGCAGACGATGCGAACCAATAACCGATCGGGTCTCCCACGGACGGTCCTGATCGATCGGGCCCATCGACATCTCGTAGAGCCGCAGCGTGTCGGCGCCGTAGGCGACATACATGTCGTCGGGCGTGACGCTGTTCTTCAGCGACTTGCCCATCTTTCCGAAGTTTCGGCTGACCGGGGCTCCCTCATAGGTGAAGCCGCCGTCGGCGTCGCCTTCAACGGCGTCGGCCGGAACATAAATGCCGCGCTCGTCTTGGAAGGCTGCGGCCTGGATGTAGCCCTGATTGATCAGGCGCTTGAACGGCTCGGGGCCCGAAACGTGGCCAAGATCAAACAACACCTTGTGCCAGAACCGAGAGTAAAGAAGGTGCAACACCGCGTGCTCGACACCGCCGACGTACAGATCGACACCGCCAACACCGTCGGCTGCGTCGCTCATCCAGTACTGCTCGACCGCGTCGTCGACCATCGCGTTTTCGTTGGTGGGGTCGAGGTAACGCAGGTAGTACCAACACGAACCCGCCCATTGCGGCATCGTGTTGAGCTCACGGCGATACTTCCGTGGCCCATCGCCGTCGCCGAGATCGAGCTCGACTTCGCGCCATTCGTCGACTCGCCCCAGCGGCGGTTCAGGTTCGGAGTCTTCGTCGAGCACTCGCGGGGCCCAGTCCATGAGGTCGGGCAGCAGGACCGGCAGCTCGTCTTCGGGCACGGCCCGGGGCAGATCATCGTCGCCGTAGACGATAGGAAACGGTTCACCCCAGTAGCGCTGACGGCTGAACAGCCAGTCGCGCAACTTATAGGTGACGGTGCCCTCACCCTTGTTGTTGGCTTCGAGCCACTCGATGATTGTCTGCTTCGCCTCGGCGATGTGCATGCCATTGAGGAAGTCGGAATTGATGGCCGGACCGTCGCCGGTGAAGGCCTCGCCGTCGAAATCGGCAGACGGTTCGACGGTGCGCAAGATGTCGATGCCGAACTTCTTGGCAAACTCCCAGTCACGCTGATCCTGGCCAGCGACACCCATCACGGCACCGGTGCCGTAACCCATGAGGGCGTAGTCGGCAATGAAGACGGGAACGGGGCGACCGTCGACGGGCACAGGAACGGTGGTACCGAGAAAGACGCCCGTCTTCTCCTTGTTCTCTTGCCGATCGAGATCGGTCATCTGTTCGACGCGGGAGCGATACGCAGCAACGGCCACTCGGGGCGTGGCGTGGCCACCGGTCCAGAGATCGGGGGTGCCCGCCGGCCACTCGTCGGCCAGCAACTCGTCGACCAGGGGGTGTTCGGGGGCCAGCACCATGCTCGTGGTGCCGAAGACGGTGTCGGGTCGGGTGGTGAAGACGCGGACAGGCCCGAAGTCGACGTAGGCACCCTCGCTGCGGCCAATCCAGTTTCTCTGCATCGACTTGATCGAGTCGGTCCAGTCGAGCAGGTCGAGGTCGGCGATCAAGCGATCGGCATACGACGTGATCCGCATCATCCATTGCCGCAAAGGTCGACGGAACACGGGATAGTTGCCCCGCTCGGATCGGCCATCGGCCGTGATCTCTTCATTGGCGAGCACCGTGCCGAGGCCTGGGCACCAATTCACCGGAGCGTCATCGACATACGCGAGCCGATACTGCTGAACGATGGCGCGCCGAGCAGATTCATCGGCGGCGGCCCAGTCTTCGCCATTCTTCGGGGCGCGCGCGCCGGAGTCGAACTCCGCGATGAGCTCGCCGATCGGTCGACCCTTCTGCTGATCATCGTCGAACCAGGCGTTGAACAGTTGCAGGAAGATCCACTGCGTCCATCGATAGAACGCAGTGTCGGTGGTGGCGACGCTGCGCCGCTCATCGTGGCCAAGACCGAGCCGTTCGAGCTGGCGGGTCATGTTTGCGATGTTGTTCTCGGTGTTAGCCCGAGGGTGCTCACCGGTCTGACGGGCGTGTTCTTCGGCGGGCAAACCGAAAGCATCAAATCCCATCGTGTGTAACACGTTGAAACCGGTCATCCGCTTGAACCGGGCGTAGACGTCGGTGGCGATGAACCCGAGGGGATGGCCGACATGGAGACCGGTACCCGACGGGTACGGGAACATGTCCATGATGAAGAGTTTTGGCTCCTCGGCGAGGGTCGAGGACTCGTCGGCGAGAAGGCCCGATGGGTTGGGGGCGTGGTACGTCCCGTTGGATCGCCAACTCGCCTGCCAGCGGGTTTCGATCTCATCCGCCAGCGTCGCGTCGTATCGGTGGCGGGGCTGGTCGTCGGCCGGGTGTTCTGTCGACAGGGTCTCTTGGCTCACAGGGCCAGACTAGGGCCAGATTGCGTCGAACGGCTGGTAGTTAGCCATCCGCGAACCGTGCATTCTGGACCGTAGTGTATCCCGAGATGACCTAGACTGTTTCATGATACGGTACGGTTCCACAATGCGGAACAAAGTCTCCCATCAGTGGGTGTTTGAACGAAGGACGCAGGGGTAGAGGGAAAGTGTCTGATCAACTTGAAGAAGAAATTGATCTCAACGCCTTGAGCGACGAAGATCTCACCGCACAAATGCACGACGATCTCTACGACGGCCTCGCCGACGAGATCTTCGAAGGCACCAACATCCTGCTTGGCCGCGGCTGGGGACCCGACAAGGTGCTCAACCAAGCGCTGGTCGAAGGTATGCGCATCGTGGGTATCGACTTCCGCGACGGCATTCTCTTCGTGCCCGAGGTGCTGCTCGCAGCCAACGCGATGAAGGCCGGCATGGGCATTCTCCGTCCACTCCTCGCCGAAACCGGAGCCGAACCAATCGGCACCGTCGTGATTGGCACCGTGAAGGGTGACATCCACGACATTGGCAAGAACCTCGTCGGCATGATGCTCGAGGGCGCCGGGTTCGAAGTCTTCGACCTTGGCATCAACACAGACGTCGACCAGTTCCTGGCCGCGATCGAAGAGCACAAGCCCGACATTCTCGGCATGTCCGCACTCCTCACCACGACGATGCCCTACATGAAGGTGATCATCGACACGCTCATAGAAAAGGGCATGCGCGACGACTGCATCGTGATCTGTGGCGGCGCGCCACTCAACGAGGAGTTTGCCGATGCCATCGGCGCCGATGCCTACTGTCGCGATGCCGCGGTCGCATCCGAAACCGCCTCTGCATTGGTCGCCGCGCGCCGAGCAGCATGACCATTCCGCCGCGCGTGTTGATCCTCGCGTGCGGCGCGCTCGCCCGCGAGGTCCGCGACATATCGCAGCTGCATCGACTCGACAACGTCACGCTTGAGTGTCTCCCCGCCAGCTTGCATATGACCCCCAGCCTCATCGCCGACGAAGTGCGGCGCCGACTCGACCGTGCCGAACCCTTCGACCGGATCCTTCTCGGCTACGCCGATTGCGGCACCGGAGGCGACCTTGTCGACATCTGCGCCCAATACGGCACACCCGAAGCAAGCGTGGAAATGATGCCGGGAGCGCACTGCTACCAGTTCTTCACGGGCGCCGATGAGTTCCTCGCCATGCACGACGACGACCCCACTGCGTTCTATCTCACCGACTATCTCGTGAAGCACTTCGAACGACTCATTATCGGCGGCCTCGGGATCGCCGAACACCCCGAACTTGAAGACATGTACTTCGGCAACTACACAAAGATGATCTATCTCGCCCAAACCGTCGACCCCGTGCTCGACGAGAAGGCGAATGCCGCCGCCAAGCGTCTGAACCTCATTTACGAGCGGATCCAGACTGGCTACGGCGAACTCGAATCCAGCATCTTGGAGATCACCCGATGAGCCGACGTAGTCGCCGAGGCGGTCCTGGGCTCGTCACCATTTACTGGCGAGACATTCCCGCCCAGATCACGGTCACGACCGACGACGGCAGCACCGAGAAGGTGTTGCTTGAGCCCCGCTTCCAGCATGCAATCGACCGCGCCGCCGCCGTCGCGGGCATGACCGAAGCGCACGACTACATCAAACAATGGCGCCGAATTCCAAGCGCTTTCGAGGGCGATGGCACCTCGGCAGCCCAGACTGCAGCCGAGAGTATTGATTCCAACTACCCCCGAGACCGGCTCGAGGCCCTTGTGGCCTCCGGCGGCCTTGAGCCCGATGGAGGGCAAGACCAGTGACCGACACCGTCATCAGTTCCGCAACCAGAGAAGTCGTCCTCGGCTTCAATCGCCCGTTTGTCATGATCGGCGAGCGCATCAACCCAACGGGCCGCAAGCTGCTCGCCGAGGAGATGAAGAACGGCGACTTCAGCCGAGTTGAAGCCGACGCCATCGCGCAAGTTGAAGCGGGTGCGCAGATGCTCGACGTCAATGCTGGCATCCCCCTCATCGACGAACCGGCGCTGCTGGCGAAAGCGATCCAGCTCGTTCAGTCGGTCACCGATGTACCGCTGTCCATCGACTCATCGATCATCGAGGCGCTCGAGGCTGGCATCGCCGTCTACCAAGGCAAGCCGCTGATCAACTCCGTCACCGGGGAGACCGAGGTGATGGAGCGGATTCTGCCGCTCGTCGCGAAACACGGCGCCGCCGTCGTTGCGATCTCCAACGACGAAACCGGTATTAGCGAAGACCCCGATGTTCGTTTCGAGGTCGCCAAGAAGATCGTGCTCGCCGCCGCCGACTACGGCATCCCCCGAGAAGACGTCGTTGTCGACCCCTTGGTGATGCCCATCGGCGCCATGGGCACTGCGGGCCAGCAAGTCTTCGCGCTCGTCCGTCGCCTACGCGAAGAGTTGGGTGTCAACACCACCTGCGGCGCTTCCAATGTCAGCTTCGGTCTGCCCAATCGCCATGCCATCACCGGCACCTTCCTCTCGATGGCAATCGGCGCCGGAATGACCTCCGCGATCATGAGCCCAATGCACCCCGAGGTGAAGTCGGCGATCATGGCGGCCGACGTTCTGGCCGGTAACGACCAGGACTGCGCCGCATGGATCCGCGAATACCGAGATCCAAACGCGGGCACCGGCGCCGGTGGCGCTCGACGCCGGGGCGGCCGCCGCCGGCCCTCCGCCTAGATATCTCCGTGCCCGCCGCCGACGACACGACCGTGATCTTCACCCCTTCGGGGGTGCAGGCTCGCGTGCCTGTTGGCACCACACTGCTTGACGCGGCGCGGTTGGTCGCCGTCGACCTCGACTCCACCTGCGGCGGCCGAGGTCTCTGCGGGCGTTGCCAGGTCACCCCATCATTCGGTGAATTTGCCAAGTGGAACATCGCGTCTGGTCCTAACGACGTAAGCGAATGGACCACAAGCGAGCGCGACTACAAGGGTCGTCGTCCAATCGCCGACGGCGACCGTCTTGGATGCCAGGCCCTTGTTCTCGGCGACATCGTCGTCGATGTCCCGGCCGAGAGCCAGGTGCACCGGCCGGTCGTCCGCAAGAAGGTAGACCTCGCCGGTCTCACCCTCGATCCGCTCATTACGGCCCGCTATGTCGAACTTCCGACCCCCGAGTTGGGCGACGAACGAACCGACGCCGAGATGCTCGCTGTCGCGCTTGCCGAAGATTGGGGAATCACAAACGCCCGGGTTGATGCCCGAGCGTTACCCGATCTTCAGAAGGCGGTCAAAGTCGGCAAGCGAGGCGTCACCGCCATCGTGCATATCGACGGGACGGTGATGCATATTCGGCCCGGGTTCGACGAAACGATCTACGGCCTCGCGATCGACGTCGGTTCCACCACAATTGCGGGCTATCTCGTCGACCTCGCCTCCGGTGAAGTGGTGGGCAACGGCGGATCGATGAATCCGCAGATCCGGTTCGGCGAAGACCTCATGAGCCGGGTCTCTTACGTGATGATGAACCCGGGCGGCGAACACAAACTCACCGCAGCCGTGCGTGGCGCGCTCGATGGCATGATCACCCAGCTCGCCGAGGACCTCGAAGAGGACGACGACGCTCTGCGCCGCCGTATCCACGATGTCGTCCTTGTCGGCAACCCCGTGATGCATCACCTGCTGCTCGGCATCGACCCCACACCGCTTGGGGCCGCGCCGTTCACCCTCACCGTCGGCGAGCCGGTCGATCTTCGAGCCGACGAGCTCGATCTCGCCTTGCCGTTCGCCCGCGCCCACATCGGGCCCTGCATTGCCGGCCACGTTGGAGCCGACGCGGCCGCGGCCACGCTCAACGAGGGCACACATCGAGCCGCAGCACCACAGCTGATGGTCGACATCGGCACCAATGCGGAGATCGTGCTCGGCACTCCTCGCGCCACCTACGCCGCCTCGTCGCCCACCGGCCCTGCGTTCGAAGGCGCACAGATTAGCTGCGGCATCCGCGCCACGGCGGGAGCGATCGAACGCATCCGTATCGATCGCGCCACCTACGTGCCTCGTTACAAAGTGATCGGCTCAGACCTCTGGAATGACGAGCCCGGTTTCGCCGAAGAGACCGCGAAGCTCGATATCGCCGGTCTCTGTGGTTCCGCGATCATCGAGATCATCGGCGAGATGTACCTCTCCGGCGTGTGCGACCAGAACGGCGTCGTCCAAGGTTCACTCGCCGAACTCACCGACCGCGTACAGCCCGACGACCGCGTGTTTCGCTACGTCATTCGGGCCGCCAACACCGACGAATCAGAGCTCGCCATCACCCAGAACGACGTGCGCCAGATCCAGCTCGCGGGCTCCGCGCTGCGAGCAGGAATTGACCTGCTGATGGTGCACGCGGGAATTCCCGAGGTGCACGATGTGCGCCTGGCTGGCGCGTTTGGCGCCCACATCGATCCCGTCTACGCCCTTGTCCTCGGGCTTGTCCCTGATTGTCCAGTGGAAGGCGTCCGGGCCGTCGGTAATTCCAGCGGCGCCGGCGCCGTTCGTATGCTTGTGAGTGCCGCCCAGCGGGCCGAGATTGCTGCCGCGGTCATCGATATCGAGAAGATCGAAACCGCGACCGAACCTCGCTTCCAAGACCTGTTCGTCGCGGCGATGGCGTTTCCCCACGACACCGCCCCGTCGCCCCACCTCGCTGCCGTGATTGAGCTCCCGGCCCGAATTGCACCCACCGAAAGCGGACGCCGCCGACAGCGTCATCCGCGATCGTGAGAGAAAAGCAGGACACGACATGAGCGAAACCGAGGGCCGCAAGGGCCGACGGAGCGGCGGAGGACGGGCCGGACGCCAAGCCGCCCGGGCCGAAAGTAGTGCGGAGACCGTCGCCTATCTCGAACGCAAGCTGCCACCCGTCGACATGCTCGACGAGGAGGGCCTCGCCCAGATCGAGCACAACGCAGAAACGATCCTTTCCGAGATCGGCATCGCGTTCCAGGACACACCGGCCGCCCTCGACCTCTGGCGCGAAGCCGGTGCCGATGTCGACGGCGAACTCGTGCGCTTCCCCCGCGGCATGTGTCGCGAGATCGTGCAGGCAAACGCCCCCCGCACCTATATGCAGCACGCCCGCAACCGCGAACGCAGCGTGATGATCGGTGACAACTCCACCGTGTTCGCGCCGAACTATGGCTCACCGTTCGCCTTTGATCTCGACAATGGGCGTCGCTACGCAACTCTCGCCGACTTCGAGAATGCCGTGCGTCTCACGTATCGCCTTCCGCATCTCCACCATTCAGGCGGCACTGTCTGTGAGCCGGTCGATATTCCGGTCAACAAGCGGCATCTCGACATGGTCTATTCACACCTGAAGTACAGCGACAAGCCCTATATGGGATCGGTCACCGCGCCCGAGCGCGCCGTTGACTCGATCGAACTCAGTCGCATCGCGTTTGGCGGCGACCTCGAAGACCGCACGGTGATGACCTCGCTCATCAATGCGTCGTCCCCCCTTCGTTGGGACGGCACCATGCTTGGCGCCGCGACCGAATACGCCAAAGCAAATCAGGCCTGCATCCTTTCGCCCTTCATCCTCGCCGGTGCCATGTCGCCGGTCACAGTGGCCGCGTTGGCGGCGCAGGCGCTGGCCGAGGCGCTGTCCGGGATGGCGTACTACCAGCTCGTCCGTCCGGGTGCGCCGGTCATTTTCGGCACCTTTGCATCGTCGATGTCGATGGCCACCGGGGCACCCACCTTCGGCACGCCGGAAGCAGGACAAGCAATCAATGTCATGGCCTCTCTCGCCCGCCGGGTGGGTGTGCCGTTCCGGTCTGGTGGTTCGTTTACCGCGTCGAAGTCTCCCGACGCGCAGGCCGCCTACGAATCGGCATCCACCATTTTGCCGGCCGTCAATGCGGGCGTGAATTTCGTTCTCCACGCCGCCGGATGGCAGGAGGGTGGGCTCACCCTCGGATTCGAGAAGCTGATTATGGACGCCGACCAGCTCGGGATGATGGGGGTTTACGCCCGCGGGATCGACATGAGTGAAAACGCCCAGGCAATGGACGCCTTTCGCACCAACCCGCACGGCGAACACTTCCTGGGCAATGAGCACACGCTCGCCAACTTCGAGCACGCGTTCTACCGCTCGTCGATCGCCGACAACAACAGCTTCGAACAATGGGAGCTTGAGGGTTCGCTCTCCGCCGCCCAGCGCGCCAACGCCAAGTGGAAAGAGCTTCTCGCGTCCTACGAGGCACCGCCGCTCGACGAGGCGATCGACGCTGAACTCGTCGACTTCATCGGCCGCCGCAAGTCCGAAATGCCCGACGCCGCCTACTAACCCTCGTCGTTGGCGGACTTCGCGAATTCGGACTTCTTCCGACGGCCTATGAGATTCGACGCAACCCCCGAGCCACGGGCCGGGAACGCAACGAAGGCGCGCTGGCGCTCCATCGGTAGGGCATCTCGGAAGATCACGCGCCAGGCGATATACGACGCAATCACTGTGTGAGTGACCACCAGCGCCCAGAAGAACATCTGCGGCGAGAAGACGGCCATGAGGGGCGCGGCGACCACCGGCCCGAAGATTGCGCCGACACCGTTTACCCGCACGAGCGAAGCGGACGCCGCTGTGAGCTGCGACTGCGGCAACCAATCGCCCGTGAACGCGATCGTGAGCGAATACAACGGGAACGTGGTGCCCCCGAGCAAAAACATCAGGCCGATCGCTGTCCAACTCCCGGCGGGCACGGCAACCAGACCAAGACAGACCGCAGCGGCCGCTATCGCGACCCAGAACATGACTGTGCGGCGCGACATTCGGTCAGACACCCATCCAATCGGCCACTGCATGAGGAATGAACCAACCAGCGGCGCGGCCAGAAAGGTCGAGACTCGACCCGACGGCACATCGGCCGCAATGGCGTAAACCGCGCCGATACCGATTAAGACGCCGGCCGACATCCCGCCCCAGAAAGAACTGATAACTCCGGTCGGCACCTCGCTGAACAGTTCCCGCAACGACAGCGGCTCGGGAATTCCTGTGGGTGGCGCACTCGATGCCGAGAGGGTGACCGGCAGCAGCGACAACGACACTAGGACCGAGGCCAGGACGAAGAGTTCGAATCCCTCGGGTTCGGCGACTTCGAGAAGGAACTGGCCCGCCGACAGTCCACCCATCGTGGCAACCATGTAGAGCGAAAGCAGACGCCCACGAGTGGCGTTGGTAGCCATGTCGTTCAGCCACGACTCCGCAACCACAAAGAGACCCGCCATACACATGCCGGTGACGAAGCGCATGAGGCCCCAGCTGAACGGCGAAATAAAGGTCGAGTGCATGAGCACCGCGGCGGAGGCCGAAGAGGCGAGTGCCGCGAACACGCGAATGTGCCCAACTTGGGCGAGAAGGCGCTCGGCTGTCCGGGCCCCAAAGAAGAAGCCCGCGAAATAGCACGCCATGACCACACCCGTCGCGGCGAGCGAGAACCCTTCGGCTTCCGAGCGAACACCAAGCAGCGAACCTTGCAGTCCGTTTCCGGCCATCAACAAAAAGACGCCGATGAGCAGACCGCGAGCGGCGGCGGCCGGATTGCCCTCCAGGAGCGGACCGCCCGCGATGGCTGGGTCGTCACCCGGATCGACACCGGTACCCGAGACTTCTTCGGGCGATTGCTCGTTCACTTCAGTTGCGGCTTGGTGACCACGGTTGCCTCGAGACATCCATGAATTGGGTGGGGAATGATCAGTTCGGTACCGAGTGCGGCGCGGGCCACATCGGTACGGAGGTAGCCGATGTTGCGGTGAAGGCGTGGCGAGAAACAGGCCGACGTGAGCGTGCCGATTGCCTCTTGGTCGGCCACTCGACTCGCGACTCCGGTGCGGCCTCCGCCGCTGAGAGAGAGCGCGTCGTATGCACTGAGAACGCGAGGCATGTCACCGTCGGTGAACGTTCCGAGATCGGGTCCGCTGAGCTCGACACCGACGAGGGTCGAGCCGGGACCGCCGGCCCGTATCTCGCGCAACGCGGCCTTGCCGACAAAGTCGTCGGGCTGATCAAGATCGACCATCCAGTCGTAGCCCGCGCCCACCTCAAACGGATTGGTGGTGTCGTCGATATCACATCCGAGCGACAACATTCCCGACTCGATTCGGCGCACGTGATTCGGGGCCGCAGCCGTGATCTCGTGACGCTCGCCGGCACGCATCACGATGTCCCACCACAGCTCCGCCGGGGCGTTTTCGGATTCACGGGCACCGATCACGTAGACCTCGAAGCCGTCGGCTCCGCCCCAACCCGTGCGGGATATGACGAGGTCAAGGCCTTCGTAGTTGCGGCGAACAAGACGGTAGTAGCCGAGATCCGGAAGGTCATCGCCGAACAGGTCGTCCATCACCGCTGGTGCATGGGGACCCTGAATCTGCACGGGTGCAACATCGGGAACCGAGACCGCCACATCGAAGCCACCGCTGATCGCCAGCGCCTGGCACCACAGATGGATGTCGGCATCGGCGGCGCTCAACCAGAAATGCTCGTCGGCCAGACGGAGAATTACTGGGTCACAAATGATGCCGCCGGCCGCATTGGTCATGAAGGCGTATTTGCACTGCCCGACCTCGTGGCTCGAGAGGTCTCGGGGGACGAGGTATTGCATGAATGCCATCGCATCCGGGCCCAACACTTCTACCTGCCGTTGATAGGCCACATCCCAAAGAACAACACCGTCGATGAGCGCCCAATACTCGGCCACCGGATCGCCGTAATGGAGCAGGTGATACATGTGGTTGTAGACGCCCAGCGCGGCTTGCTCCGCGTCAGCTTCGGCAATGGCGCGCCGTAAATAGGGCGACTCTTCGATCCGGGCGTATCGGGTTAGCGGCACGGCATGCGTCTCACGGCAAAAGCGTACATACTTCTGGGGCATGCAACGGGTCCATCGAGCGCTTGTTCGCCACGCCACTCCACAGGGTCGGCGCTGGGTGTCCTTCGCCGACCCGATCGATCACTTCGTCGCCACCACCCTCGACGAGGTCGGACCGGCGGTCGCCGCGGCCGAAGCGGCCGCGCTGGCCGGACAATGGGTCGTCGGAATGGTCAGCTACGACGCCGGCCCTGCATTCGATTCCGCGATCGATTCACACCGCGCCGACAACGTTCCGCTCGTTGCCATGGCTTCGTTCTCCGAGGCTCGGCCATCACGGGGACCGGCCGGTCGCACCTTCTCCACGGGCGAGTGGATTCCCTCCAACTCCCAAGACGAGTTCGAAGCCGCGGTGCGCACGATCCGGGGCCACATCGCCGCTGGAGAGACCTACCAAGTCAATTACACGATGCGACTCCAGGCCGACTTCGAAGGCGATCCAGAAGGGCTCTTCGCCGCCCTCTGCCGCGCCCAGCGCGCCGACCATCTCGCGTTCTTAGATCTGGGCGACGCCGCAGTGTGCTCGGCCTCACCCGAACTCTTGATCCGCCGAGTTGGCCGTCAGCTTGAGACCCGGCCGATGAAGGGCACTCGGCCGCGTCATCCGGATCCCGTCATTGATCGCAACCTCGCCGACGAACTCGTTACGAGCGAGAAGGATCGGGCCGAAAACACGATGATTGTTGACATGGCCCGCAACGATCTTGGTCGCATTTGTGAGATCGGCACGGTCGAAACAACCGCACTCCATTCGGTGGAGAGTTACCCCACGGTGCATCAGCTGACCTCCACCGTGATCGGCCAGACCGATGCCAGCCTTCGTGAGATCTTCGACGCAACCTTTCCGGGAGCCTCGATCACCGGCGCTCCTAAGGTCGCTACATCACGAATCATCACGGCCCTCGAGTCCTTGCCCCGCGGCATCTACACCGGTGCGGTCGGGGTCATCGAACCCGGCGGCGACGCCGAGTTCAACATCGCAATCCGCACGGCGTGGGTGGACCGCACCACCGGTCGCGCCACCTACGGCGTGGGCGGCGGCATCGTCTGGGACTCAAATGAGACCGCCGAGTGGAACGAAGCCCACGACAAGGCTCGCGTGTTGCATCGCGCCACGCGACCTTTCCGCCTCCTGGAAACACTTGGGTGGGAGCCGGGCGCGGGCCCCATCCTTCTTGACCGACATATGGAGCGACTCGCCCACTCGGCGTCCCACTTCGGATTCGACTGTGATATCGAAGAGGTCAAGCGCCGTCTGGGCGCGGTTCGGGCCGAGGAGCCGAAGCGGCTTCGAGCCCTCCTCTCTCCCGATGGAGCGCTCGAACTGCAGGTGCTTGAGATGCCGCCCCGGTCGGGCGCACCGCGGCGCCTCGCCCTCGATAGCGAACCGGTTTCGAGCCACGACGAGTTCCTCCGCCACAAGACCACCCGCCGCGATCGATACGAACAGGCCGCGGCGCGGTTCCCTGATGCCGACGACGTCATCTTCTGGAACGAACGCGGCGAAATCACCGAAACCGCGACCGCCAACCTGGTGCTGGTCACAAACGGTGAAGCCCGGACCCCGAGCCACACTTCGGGGCTGCTGCCCGGCACGCTGCGATCGGAGTTGTTAGCGAATCGGCGAATCCGTGAAGCCGTCCTCACCTTCACCGACCTGCAAGAAGCTGATGAGGTGTGGGCGATCAACTCGCTACGGGGTTGGATTCCCGCCACGGTGGAGCGCGTCGACGATGGCTTGGCGGACACGATCGGGCGCCTCGCTCATCATCATGTGACCAACACCGTCGAGGATCACCACCTCCGGCGCTGAAGCGAACGCCTCCTGCAGCGGCACGGACGCGCGCACTGGCGTCATCTTGTCGGCGGAGCCAAGCACCATGGTGGTGGGACAACTCACTTCCGATGCGCGTTCGATGGCGCCGCCGTAGGCCTGACAGGCCGCCATGTCGATACCCAGCGAGCCGATCGGCGCGGTGGAAAGTAACGCGGTGGAGCCGCCCAAGAGCCACTGGCCAGGCGAAGCATGCACCCCGGTGTGACCCCGGGAACTGAAGCCCCAACTCGTCATGAGTCGGCTGGCATGGGCGACGTTGTCGGTGGCCGCGTCGAGGAGTTCGGGGTGGACCGGCATTGTCGCCGCGGTTCCGCACAACACGAGCGACGCCGCCTGCTCCGGCATTCGGGCCGCCACTTCGAGCCCGACATAGCTTCCCATAGAATGGCCGACGAGGTGAGCGGGGCCGAGGTCGAGCGCTGCAATCACGGTGCCCACCCAGTCCGCCATTTCAGGGATCGCGGTGAGCGCGGGGCCGTCGCTTCCGCCGTGGCCGGGCAGATCAATCGCCACGGCCCGAAAGCCATGATGCGAGAGGTACCGAGTTTGGAACTGCCATGCCGTGCGGTTCATGCCCGACCCGTGAATCAGCACAACCGCCGAGTCGGTGCGGGCGATGCCCCGCCCCCCATCGGCATATCGAACGCGAGCGCCATCGAGAAGAAATTCCATGTCAGCGTGCTCGCTGCGAGGCCTTCAAGGCCCGCTGCAGATCGTCGATGATGTCGGCGGGGTCTTCGATCCCGACCGAGAGGCGAATCAAATCCTCACCCACACCGGCGGCGATGAGGTCGGCGTCGGACAGTTGCTGGTGCGTGGTCGAGGCGGGGTGCAGCACAAGAGTCTTCGCGTCGCCAACATTGGCGAGATGGCTCGCCAGGCTGACCGATTCGATGAAACGACGACCGGCTTCGCGGCCGCCGACGATGCCGAAGCTCAGAACGGCACCGGACCCCTTCGGGTAGAGACGGGCCGCGAGTTCATGATCTGGGTGGGAGACGACACTCGGATGTTTGACCCACGAGACGACGTCGTGCCCGTCGAGCATCGCGGCGACGCGCTCAGCGTTATCAACATGTTTCGCCATTCGCAGCGGCAGGGTCTCGACACCCTGCAGGAGCTGGAACGCGTTGGCCGGACTCATCGAGGCACCGAAATCACGGAGACCCTCGGCCCGGGCCCGAGCGATGAATGCACCTGGTCCGTATTCATCTGCGAACGAGATCCCGTGATAGCCGGCGTAGGGCTCGGTGAGGGTCTCGAAACTTCCGGACGCCTCCCAGTCGAAGCGCCCACCGTCGACAATGACTCCACCCAAGGCCACCCCGTGTCCGCCGAGGAACTTTGTGGCCGAGTGCATGACGATGTCGGCTCCATGTTCGATTGGTCGAATCAGGTATGGCGTGGAGAAGGTGGCATCGACCATGAGAGGAAGGCCGGCCTCGTGGGCGACCTCGGCAACGGCGCCCAGATTGAGCACTTCCAGTCCCGGGTTTCCGAGTGTTTCCGCGAACACGAGCCGCGTCTCCGGCCGAATGGCGGCGGCGATTGCCACCGGGTCGCGGGGATCCACAAAGGTCGTCGTGATGCCGAATCGGGGCAGCGTGATGTTGAGCATCTGATGGGTTCCCCCATAGATGTTGCGACTGGCCACGATGTGGCCGCCCTGCCCCATGAGCGTGACGACCGCGAGATGAAAGGCCGCCATGCCCGATGCCGTGGCCACCGCGCCCACTCCGCCCTCGAGCGCCGCGATGCGTTCTTCGAACACGGCCACGGTCGGATTAGAGATTCGGGAATAGAGGTGGCCGGGCACTTCAAGGTTGAACAAGCTGGCGGCGTGGTCGGCGTCGTCGAACACGTAGGACGTGTTCATATAGATCGGCACGGCACGGGCGCCAGTGGTCGGGTCTGGCTGTTGCCCGGCGTGCAGGCTCAGCGTGTCGAAACGAAGAAATTCAGGCTCAATCACCCGGAATCCCCGGCGTCACGCACTCGGTAAAAGTCGACCGATTCGGCGGGAAGCGGATCGTTGCCGAGAATCAGATCGGCGGCCTTCTCCGCCAGCATCATGACGGGGGCGTAAATGTTGCCGTTGGTGACATACGGCATCGCTGACGCGTCGGCCACCCGCAATCCCTCAACGCCATAAACCCGCATCGATGTGGGATCGACGACGGCCTCGGGGCCGACGCCGAGTTTTGCAGTACATGACGGGTGCAGCGCGGTTTCAGCATCGTTACGGACCCACTCGAGGACCTCTTCATCAGTCTCGACCGACGGGCCGGGTGAAACTTCACCGCCGTTGAAACGCGCCATTGCCGGCTGATTGAGAATTCGCCGGGCGTGGCGGACGGCCTCGACCCATTCGCGCTTGTCGTTTTCGGTCGAGAGGTAGTTGAAACGAAGCGCCGGCTTCTCTTGTGGGTTGGCGCTCTTGATCTCGACCGAACCACGGGTGTCGGCGTACATCGGGCCGACGTGAACCTGATAGCCATGGCCTCCTTCCGGCGTGGATCCGTCGTAGCGGATGGCAATCGGAAGGAAGTGAAACATGAGGTTCGGGTATTCGACTTCATCATTGCTCCGGATGAACCCGCCGGCCTCGAAATGGTTCGACGCTCCCGGCCCCTTACGGAAGAGCCATTGCAGCCCAATCCACGGCCGTTTCCAGAACGTGAGGTGGGGTTGCAGCGAGACAGGTTCGTTGCAGGCGTATTGGACATACACCTCGAGATGGTCCTGCATGTTCTGGCCCACGCCCGGGAGGTCATGGACCAGCGGGATATCGTGTTGGGCCAAAAGGTCGGCGGGGCCGACACCGGACAGTTGCAGCAGCTGTGGCGTGTTGATCGCTCCACCACACAGGATCACTTCACCGGCCTCGACGTATCGATCCTTGCCCCGGTGCCGATACTCGACGCCCGTGGCTCGAGTGCCATCGAATCGCACCTTCTTGACCAGGGCTCGCGTCTTCAGAAAGAGGTTCTTGCGCTTGAGTACTGGATGGAGATACGCCCGGGCCGCGCTCAGGCGGCGACCACGATGCACATTGCGGTCGAAGGCGTTGAATCCCTCCTGGCGGTGCCCATTGACGTCGGTGGTCCGAGGGTGGCCAGCCTCTTCGGTCGCGTCGAGAAAGGCCCTGAAGAGCGGACTTGATGCGGGGCCTCGCTCGAGAACCAGCGGGCCGTCATCGCCGCGATAGTCGGAGCCATCATCGGAAGCGAGACAATTCTCCATACGTTTGAAATAGGGCAGACAGTGGGCGTAGTCCCACTGTTTCATGCCCGGATCGGCGCCCCAGCGTTCGAAATCGAGCGGATTGCCGCGCTGGAAAATCATGCCGTTGATACTCGACGAGCCGCCGAGAACCTTTCCGCGAGCGTGGGAGATCTTGCGCCCATTCATGTGCGGTTCGGGCTCTGATTCGTACTTCCAGTCGTAGAGGCGATTGCCAATAGCGAAGCTCAGCGCGGCCGGCATGTGGATGTAGACGTCGAATTTCCAATCCCGTCGACCCGCCTCGAGAACAAGGACGCGGTGGTCCGGATTCGCCGAAATTCGGTTGGCGATCGCGCAGCCGGCACTCCCCCCACCAACCACGACATAGTCGTATCGATCAGGATTGTCTAGATCAGCATCGCGTTGATCAGCCATTTGCTGATTCTACGCCTCTCGGCAGGCACGCTCCATGCTCGTCACCTAGGGTGTGAAGCCGTTGCATCCCGCCACCGCGCGGGCAGGGGGTATCTATGTCTGCTGGTGAAGAGATCATCAGGGTCGAAGAGGTCTACAAGATCTTCGGTCCGCAGCCCCGAGGTCGAGCCTTTGATCTTGTCCGAGCTGGGGTAAAGAAAAACGAGGTTCATGCCCGAACGGGCCACGTCGTTGGCCTCAGCGATGTCAACTTCTCCGTCCGGCAGGGCGAGATCTTTGTCGTGATGGGGCTCTCAGGCTCCGGAAAGTCCACGGCGATCCGCACCGTCAACAAGCTGCTCGACACCACTCACGGCCGTGTCATCGTCGAAGGCGAGGACGTGCAGCAACTTGAGGGCAAAGCCCTCCAGTCGTTCCGCCGCACCATGACTGGCATGGTGTTTCAGCACTTTGCGCTGTTCCCCCACCGGACCGTTATCGACAACGTCGGCTATGGGCTGAAGGTCCAGGGTGTTCCCAAGGCCCAACGCGACGAAGCGGCATTGCGAGCACTCACACTGACCGGCCTCGACACCTACGCCAATTACTCTCCAAGCCAACTGTCGGGCGGCATGCAGCAGCGAGTGGGACTCGCCCGGGCCTTGGCCTCTGATCCGCCCATTCTTCTCATGGACGAGGCGTTCAGTGCGCTTGATCCTCTCATTCGTCGCCAGATGCAAGACGAGATGATGGAGATCCAGGCCGAACTGAAGAAGACGATCCTCTTCATCACTCACGATCTCAACGAGGCACTGCGCATCGGCGATCGTGTCTGCATCATGAAAGACGGCGAGGTCGTGCAAATCGGCACGCCCGAAGAGATTCTCACGCAGCCGGCGACCGGTTATGTGGCTGAGTTCGTGCAGGACGTCGACCAGGGCCGTGTGATTCAGGTCCACGAGATCATGGTCGATCCGCGCCCCGCCGACATGGCGATGTCGCTGGCTGACGCCCTCCAAAATGTCGGCGACCGTGCCGGCGCGTTCTGCCTCGATGCCGACGGCAAGCCCGTTTCCGTCCTCACCACCGGTGACGGCATTCGGGTGAGCGGCATGGGCGGCACACTCGACAACGCACTCCGTACCGACTTCGACACGTGCAACCAAAACCAAACACTGAACGAGGTCTACGCCTCCGCCGGTAAGGGAATTCCGATTGCCGTGGTCGACGACCACGGTGTTCTCGTCGGCAACCTCGATCCTCGCCACATCATGGAAGAGATGGGCCGAGTCGAGAGCTTGATCGACAACTTCGAGCGAGAGTTGTTCATGTGAGCACAGTCATCACCATTCAAGAAGACGGCCCGGCGGCATGGCACGAGAACGAGTTCCTCGATGAATACGAGGTTCCGTTCGGCTCATGGATCGACAGCATTGTCGATTGGGTCGACCAGAACCTCGGAGAAGGCTCAAGCGTCGACGTCCTCGCCAAGATCGAGTCGCCGTTCTCGTTCATGTTCCGCAACTTTGTTGACGGCCCGACGGGCGAGGCCTGGTGGAAGATCACCGAAACCCCGTGGTGGATTGTCTGTTTGCTGTTCTTGATCCTCGGAACGATGATTCGTAATGTGCGCGTGGGTTTTGCGTCCGGCCTTGCCCTTTTTGTGTGTGGCCTGCTGGGCACCGAGTACTGGGACGAGACCTCCCTCACCCTTGGCTTGATCATTGTTGCCGTCGCTATGTGTGCGCTGATCGGAATTCCGGTTGGTGTGCTCTGCGGTCGCGTCGACTCGGTCTGGGAGGTGGTGCGACCAATTCTCGATGCGATGCAAGTGGTGCATGCGTTCGTCTACATGTTGCCCATCATCTTCTTCTTTGGTCTCGGCAACGAGCCCGCAACGATCGTGACGATGGTGTTTGCCATACCCCCCTTGATCCGCCTCACCAACCTCGGCGTCAGACAGGTGCCCGAGGATGTCGTGGAAGCAAGCCGGGCGTATGGCGCACCCGAGTGGCGCGTCCTACTCGACGTGCAGCTTCCGCTTGCCCGCCAGGCGATCATGACTGGCCTCAACCAGACACTGCTGCTCTCGATCTCAATGCTCGGTATTGCCGCCCTTATGGGAGCGGGTGGCCTTGGTCGCCTCGTCTTCCAGGCGGTCACCCAGGTGAGCGTGCCAAAGGCCGCGAGTTCCGGTTTGGCTCTGTTCATGGTTGCGGTCGTACTCGATCGGGTGTCGCAGCCCGCGGTCTCTGACGGCAAAAACCTCATCTCGCGCATCGTGGATGCGTGGGGTGCCCGACGTAACCCCGAGGTCCTCCTCACGGAACAGGGTGCAAAAGAAGAGGAAGAAACCACCATCGCGGTCGGCGCCGCCGTACCTCTCACCCCCCGAGAGCGTCTCGGCGCACAGATCACCGTTGCGGCTGGAATTACGTCCATCATCTCGGTATTCTTGACCTGGTCGGAGGGTCCGGGCCGCATTGCCGCCTGGAGCCGCCGGTCCGACGAAACGCTGACCGATTCCTTCTCAGGAATCGCCGCGAGTGGCGGTAGCTGGTACGGCATCATCGTTGCGGGCTGCGGCGTCTTAGCCCTGCTCTCAGCCATTGCTTGGCTCGCCATGCCGCAGCAGGCTTCACGTTCACTCGGACCGAGCACCGCAGCAATCAGCAGTGTGGTTGCACTCGGCACGACATTGTCCTTCATCATGATTTCTTCGCCGACTCAGCTCTTCACTGAGCCAAGTATCGGAATCGGTGCCACGTTGGCCGTGATCGCCTCGATCGCGATGCTGATTGGATCTGGACTCTGGCTCTTCGGAGCGAACTATGTCGCCAACACACCCCTGCGGGCAAGGGTCGCATACGGCCGAATCGCCGTCGCGGGACTGTGCGTGCTGTGGGCCGTGCTCGGTGGCATGTCCACGTGGAGCCAGGACGGTCGCCAGGACGTCGTGATCACGCCGGAAGTCCAGGCAGAGATCGACCTTCTCTATGCACAGGCCGAAAGCGGAGAACTCGACGAACGCATCGCCGCAACACGTATCGCTGGGCTCTACAACAGCGCAAGCAAGAACGAGCCTGTGCTGCACGACGGCTTCGAAACGGGCGGGCCCGACATTTCTACCCTGGTTGTTGTCCTGAGCGGTGTGGGTGTTCTCACCACGCTGGGGGCCGCTGGGCTCTTTAGCCTCCAGGAACTCACTCGCTGGCGTTGGAATGTGCTCACTGCCGCTACGGGCGGCGCGATCGTTGCGATCGCGATCGCATGGGTGATCTCCACTCTGCGAACCGCCGACGCGAACTACGTCTCCGGCCCGGGCGCGTTGCTCGCCATCGTGACGGGAGTCGTGCTCATTGCTGGCTCCAGGTCAACGCTGGCGCTCTTCGACCGTTCGAAGGTATTCGCCGACGACGAGTCGATCGATGCCCTCGAATCCAGCGCCTCTGAACCCGAGCCGTCACTGGCCGGCGTTTAGCTCTTATCTGTCTGAACCCCCACAAGGGCCAGGCATTGACTACACTTTATGACTGCATGTCAGGGGCATCATCCTCGGGCGTGCAACAACTACATCCCGGAGGGATACTAATGACAACAAATAAGAAGTTCTGGATCGCGCTCCTCGCCGTCCTCGCACTCTTCGCGAGTGCTTGTGGCGACGACAGCGACGACACCACCACCACACCCGCCGACGAAGCACCCGCCGACGAAGCACCCGCCGACGAAGCACCCGCCGACGAGGTCAACATGACCCCCGGCGACGGCGTCACCGTCAAGGCCGCTCGTGCGAGCTGGACCACCGGCTACATGCAGGCCGCGATCTACGCCGCACTGCTCCGTGAGCTCGGCTTCGAGGTCGCTGAACCCGCCGACCTCGAACTCGATCCCGGCCAGTTCTACGTTGCTCTCGCTGAAGGCGAAGCCGATTTCTGGGGTAACTCCTGGTACCCGGGTCACCTCAGCTGGCACGACGGCGAACTCACTGATGGCAGCCTTGTGGGCGACCACATCACGATCATCGGCGAAGAGCTGGTTGCTTCCGGCCTCGAAGGCTTCCTCACCAACAAGAACATCGCCGAAGAAAACGGCATCGTCACGCTCGACCAGATCAATGACGATCCTGCGCTCATTGCCCTCTACGACGCCGACGACAGCATTCCTGGTGACGGCATCGTTCAGATCCTCGGTTGCCCCGAGTCCTGGACCTGCGACGACATCGCCAACGAGATGATCGAGTTCGCTGGTTGGGACAACATTGAGCAGACCAAGGCTGGCTACGAAGCCATGATCGCTGAAGCTGTGGGCCGCTCGGCCGACGGCAAGGCCTTCATCATGTACACCTGGAGCCCGTCCGGTTACCTCACCCAGCTGATCCCGGGCGACAACGCCATCTGGCTCGCAGTTGAGGAGTCCTCGGTTCTCGACGGGTCGATCACCCCCGCCTTTGACTTCGTCTCCACCCCGCCCGCGGCTCTGCCCGCCGGTGAGTGCACCAACCCAGATGCCTGCTACCTCGGTTGGGCTGCTGCCGATATTCTGGTGACCGCCTCGAACGCGTTCCTTGAGGCGAACCCGTCTGCCGCGGGACTCTTCGAACAGGTCACCTTCTCGGTTGTGGACATTGCGATCCAGAACGTGAAGTACGACGGCGGCGAAAACACCACCGCCGACGTGAACCGTCATGCTGACGAGTGGATTGCTGACAACCGCGACACCGTCGACGAGTGGCTTACTGCCGCCCGCGCCGCGGGCTGAATAGTCAAGCAACTGAATAACTGAACACAAAGAGAGCGGGGCCTTCGGGCCCCGCTCTTTCGCGTCCGCAAGTGAACGCGCTACCAGTCGACGAGAAGATGCTCGGGTTTACGAAACACCAGGCCCCGCGGCGCCGACCCCGCGGCGTTGCGGAGTACGGGGACCGTTGGGGCACCGAGAACGGCGTCGAGAACAGCCCGCGCCTCGGCCCGCGCGAGATGTGAACCTATACAGACATGAGACCCCACCACGAACGAGAGGTGTGACGGCTCGCCTTCTCGCTCTAGCGAGAACCCATTCGGATCGGCGTAAGTCGCCGGGTCGCGATTCGCCGCGGCGAGCGAGACCGTCACCGGGTCTCCGGCGGCGATCGACACACCCGCCACTGATGTGTCGACGGTAGCAAAACGATCAACGACCGCGGCGCCCGGCTCGAGACGAAGCGATTCCTCCACCGCTCGATCTCGGCGAGACGGGTGCGCTTGCAAGGCGCCAACAACGCCGCGCCGCTGGAGAACGTGCCAGAGCAGGTTCGCGATCATTGCTTCGGCTGTCTCAAGCGCGCCAAACATCACCACACCCACGTTGGCGACGAACTCCTGATCGTCGACGTCTGATTGTCGACGCAGCGCGGCAAGGGGGCCATCGGCCCGGATGCTGTGGTCAACGGCGGCGGTGAGCGGGGCCATCGCGGCGGAATCAACCACATGGTTTGGATCGGCCGTGAGCTGCGCAACCTGGTCGACGATCTGGCGATACCAGTGGGTGGCCTGCTCTGTGGTGACGTCGATCAGACCGAGGACATCGACAATGGTCGCGGCCGGCAGCGGCGCGGCCACGTCGAAACGAAGATCACTACTGCGAGATGCGCGACTCTTGGCCACAAGTGCGGCCGCCCGTTTTGCCAACGATTCCTGCAGATCTGCGGAAGACACGGATGGGCGAAACGCGGCGGCGAAGGCGGCCCGGTGGCGGGCGTGGGCGGGCCCGTCGAGCGAGAGCATGCTTGGTCCAACCACTTGACCGGTCGTAAAGCGCGGGTCATCGACCGTAAACCTCGTGGAGTCACGCATCACTTCGACAGCGGCGTCGCGCCCAACCACAAGCCACGCTTCGAGCGCAGGAACCCATACGAGTGGAGCCTCGGCTCGAAGCCGCGCCAGGTGGGGGTGCGGGTCCTCGGCGAGGTCCTTGCGACTAGTCAAGGTCGAGCGCGTAACCGGTAAGCAGCTCGGGGCCAGCGCTTGTCACCACGATCATCTCCTCGAGCTTCACGCCCTCGCCACCCGCCTTGGCGCCCACGAAAGACTCCACACTGAAGACATTGCCAACCTCCACCACACCGTCGAAGCCGCAGATGTCCCATTGCTCTCGGGTAAAGAACGACGGGAACTCGTCGCACAGCCCGGTTCCGTGAGCCAGGACGGTGTAGCCATTGAACTCGTCGACCGGCGGGTACGTCAGCTGCTCGGTGATTTCGCGATAGGTAGCACCAGCCCGGAAGAGCAGAATGTTGGCGGCAACCATGTCGCGAGCCCGGCTAAAGACGTCTTGCTGGTTGGCATTCGGGGTGCCGTCGCCACAAAGCCAGGTGCGACTCATATCGACGCACATTCCGTAGGCGCCGACCATGTCGGTGTCGAAGGCCATCAACTCGCCTTCGACCACGGGCTTGATGCTCGCTTCTTGATACCAGGGGTTGCTGCGGTCTCCCGAGGCAAGGATCCGGGTCTCGACCCACTCGCCGTATCGAAGGAAGTTTGACTTCTGCAGCTCCGCCCACAGCGCGACTTCCTGCACTCCAGGTTCGAAGATCGCTCGCATATCGTCGATGTTCTTCTCGCAGGCATCGATGGCACAGCGCATTGCCGCCAACTCATCCGTCGATTTCACCGTGCGGGCGTCTTCCAAGCACTGCATACCGTCGAGCACTTCAATGCCGAGCGCTTCGAGGGCGCGAATTCCTTGGATTCCCAGCGTGTCGATCCCAAGTCGACCACCGGCGCGCTGACACGCACGAACCAACTCGGCGATCTCGGCCGCGAACTTGTCGGCAATCTCCAAGGAACGCGAGCCGGCGTAGAACGGGAGGAACGACGTACCGGGCCGGATTTCGTCGACCACTTCGGAATGGGCGGAAAGAAACTCACCGTGGGAGAACTCGAACACGACGACGGGGCCGTCGACGGGCACAAACGCATAACGGACCTCGTTGTGCATCGTCCAGATCGGCATGTTCGTGGTGTCGGTCGCGTACTTGACGTTGAGCGGGTCGTGGAGCAGCACCGCATCGAGGTTTTCCGCCTCCATCTGGGCCCGCACTCGAGCAAGGCGGTAACGGCGCATCCGCGGAAGATCGGGCAACACAAGACCGCTCGCCTCCCACTCGCACATCATGAGCGGGGTTCGGCGCGTGAATCGTGAACTCGGGAGGCACCGAGGCAATCAACGACTCGATGAGATCGACATCGAGGCGAACTCGTTCGCCATCAACCCGCGCACCCGCCTCTTTCCAGAGTCGAAGTGCCATTGGATGAAGGAAGTCGAGGCCGATGTCACGCAAGACAACAAGCGACGCCTGATGGATTGACTCCAGCTCGTCATCAGACACAACGCGCGTGGGCTCGAACCGTCGCTCGTGGAGACGCCAGGGCGGTTGGGCCAAGGGCTGCGGGCCGGTGGGACGCTCACGACGGCCTCGGCGACGGGCCTCGCTCAAGACGCTTCCGACACGCGGGTGATGGCTTCCACGCCGCCGAGCTGTCGGTTGATCTCATCCGCGTGGGCCAGCACGAGCGCGGCAACGTCGGCCGCCGTACCCCTGGGCGGGAACCGATACGACGGGCCGTAGGTGTACAGCGAACCGATGGCCTGACCGTTGGGACCAATGACTGCCGCGCTACAACTCGAGAGCCCGTCGACGTACTCCCCGTGGGTCCACATCACCCGGGTTGAACGGGCCCGGCGCACTCGGGCGTGGAGCTGCTCGGGATCGACGATCGTGCTCTCGGAGCACATCACGAGATCGCCGGCGAGGTAGTCGATCACGTCGGCATCGGGCCACGTGGCCATAGCGACGAGCCCGGCTCCTCCGGCGTGCAGAGGCACGCGGGTGCCGGTCCAGTTTTCTGCCTGCACCGGTTTCGGCGCGTCGACCTGGTCGACCGTGACGATCTCCGGACCTGAGAGGACGGAGAAACACACTGCCTCGTCGAGTTCGGTGCTGAGTTCTTCGAGGTGTGGAAACACGATGGTTCGCACTTGTTGACTCGGGTCGACCGCCGCCGACAGCGACTGAATCATCGGCCCGACGCCGTACGCACCATCGTCGTCACGACGAACCACACCCTCCGACTCCAGCGTGCTGAGCAGCCGGGCCGTGGTGGAGGTGGGTAGGGCAACCCGCTCGGCGAGGTCTACGAGACCTCCAGATTCACGGCCAACCTCACGGAGGATTGCCATCGCTCGTTCAACACTCTGGACCGGTTCCATGCTGTTCGCCAGATTACCGACAAACGGGAATGCTGTCTATCGATTCCCGTAGAGCGGGAATCAGCCGCCGATGAACGTCAATCGTGCTTCTCGCTGGATCGCCGCGGTGAGGGCGCCGAGCACGATCGCGATGCCGAGGATCTGCACGAGGTCAACCGATTGATCGAGGAAGAGCACTCCGCCGATCGTGGTGATCACCGGCACGCCCAAGGTCAGTAATGAAGTGACCGAGAGCTTCACTCGAGGATGGGCCCAGTTCATCAGGAGGTGGCCCGTGCCTGGCACCAGTAGCAGGGCGGCCAGCCAGACCCATTTTGAAGCGCTCGGGACATCAATACCGCCGGCATCGATGAGGGCAAACGGGAAGAGCACCACACTTCCCACGATCCAGATCGCGGCCTGGAATTCGAGGACCGGCACGTGCTCGCGAGCCGCCTTGGCCAACGCGAAGTAGGCGGAAAAGAACAACAGCGCGACGACCGCAAGCAGGTCGCCTCGCAGGCTCCACTCCTCACCCGACGCCGCGCCGGTCATCACGAGCACCACGCCACCGAGTGACACGAGGCCAACCGCCACCAGGAACCCCGACACCTTTTCGCCGAAGGTCCGGCTGGCCACGCCCATCAGTACCAGAGGCACGAGCGAGCCAATCACGGTTGCGCTGGCCACCGTGGTGGCCTTGATCGCCACGAAGAAGACCGCGATTTCAAAGCTGATCGCGATACCCGTGGGAGCGCTCCGCTTGAGGTACGCCCATGTCATCCGGCGCCCGGAGATATAGACGGCCGCGGTGTAGACCACCGCACCCAGCAGAATCCGCCAAAACGCAATTTGTAGGCCGCCCATCGGCACCTTGCTGACCATCACGTTGCCCGAAGCCCAGAACACGATGGCGAACGACGCGCCCATCAGCCCGAACTGCGCGTCGCGCGGGGAGAGCTCAGCATCGGACATCGCGACAATCTTGCACGCAGTCGAACAAATGCACGCCATGATTGCGGCCGTGCCACCGTCCTCGCCTGCCGCGACACAGGAACAACTTCAGCGCCGCACTCTCTTCACGCTGATCGGGTCGGTCGGTCCGGCTGGTATGGGCATGGCGGGGGGCTTCGCGGCCACCACGCTTGCCTCCAGAGAGATCGTCGACAACGAGAGCCTCGCCACCCTCGCGGCCACAATGATCTCCATCGGCGGCGCGCTCATTGCGGTACCGCTCTCGCAGTACATGGGCCGCCGCGGTCGACGACCCGGCCTCCGCATCGGGTGGACAATCGCCAGCATCGGCGCCCTCTTCGCGGTACTTGCGGTCGAGACGAGCACCTATCCCCTCCTGGTACTGGGCACCCTCGGCATCGGCGCCGGCAACGGCACCAACCTCGCGGCTCGCTACGCGGCCGCGGACCTCGCCCCTGAAGACCGACGGGCCCAGGCGATCGGTGTGCTCGTGTGGGCCGCGTCCATCGGTTCGATTCTTGGCCCCACCGTGGCGCTCGGGCTCACAGAACCGCCCGCCAAGTGGCTTGGTTTCGAGCCGCTCTCGGGCCCGTATCTCATGGCGATTCTGGTCTTCGTAATCGCGGCCACAGTGGTGGAAATCTTCCTGCACCCGGATCCTCTCCTCACCGCGACGGGCGGTGATGGGGTGACCGCGCCACAAGGGCCAAACTTAAAGGAGTCATTCCGCCGAATCGCGAGCAATCGACTGGCCGTGATCGCCGTCGGCGCAATGGCGGTCGGCCAGGGAGTCATGGTGGCGATCATGACCGTGACGCCACTCCATATGGAAGACGGGGCCCACGAGAAGAAGATCATCGGCTTTGTCATCTCGCTCCACATCGTGGGTATGTACCTGTTTGCACCCGCTGTCGGTTGGCTCGTCGACCGGTTGCCGAGCAGCCTCATCGTCGGAATCGCCGGGGTCACCCTGTTCATAGGCGGCGAGGTCGCCAGCCGCGCCGATGCGCAGGACCGCAACGGGGTCTTCCTTGGTCTCTTCCTCGTCGGATTGGGCTGGTCGTTCGCCATGATTTCGGGAAGCTCGCTTCTCACGAGCGCGTTCTCCGCGCACGAACGAGCGGCCGTCCAGGGCGCCGCCGACTTCACGATGACAACCGCCGGAGCGGCGGCCGGGCTCGCGTCGGGCGTAGTCGTCGAGGTCAGTAGCTATCACTCGCTCAGTCATTGGGCCGGCGTCGCGGCCCTCGCGCTTGTCGCGGCCGCGTTCTATCCGCTTGTCATGCGTTCAGCTGGTCTTCCGACTCGCTGAGCTACCAACTGGCCGCAATGTACTGGGTCTCGCAGAACTCGTAGATGCCATCGCTCGCACCCTCGCGACCGAGGCCCGACTGCTTCATTCCGCCGAACGGTGCGGCCGGATCCGACATCGCACCACGGTTGACACCGACCATTCCGGACTCAAGCCGCTCAGAAACCGACAGGGCCCGCCCGAGGTCTTGGCTGTAGACGTAGGCGGCCAAGCCCATCTCGGTGTCGTTGGCGTGGGCGATCATCGCGTCGTGGTCGGTGAAGGGGATCACTGGTGCCACGGGCCCGAAGATTTCCTCGCGGGTAATCGCCGCGCCGGCTTCGACATTGGCGAGCACGGTGGGTGTGTAGAAGGTGCCCGGACCGTCGATCGCGGTTCCACCCAGGACGAGTCCGGCGCCGTCACCGACCGCCGCGTCGACGAGGGCGCCAATGGAGTCGATCGCCGCGGCGTTGATCATCGGGCCACAGGTGACGTCAGGGTCGAAGCCGTTGCCGGTCTTGACCGCCCCCATCGCGGCCGCGAGCTTCTCAGTGAAGTCATCGGCCACGCCGGCCTCCACGAAGAACCGATTGGCGGCGGTGCAGGTCTCGGCCGAGTGACGCATCTTTGCGACCATTGCCCCCTCGACGGCGGCGTCGAGGTCAGCGTCGTTGAACACGATGAACGGAGCGTTGCCGCCCAACTCCATCGCGACCTTAAGCACACGGTCAGCGCAGCGCCGCAGGAGGACACGACCCACTTTGGTCGATCCCGTAAACGACACCATCCGGGTCGCTCGGTGCGCGGTCGCGGCGTCGAACCATCCACCCGCTTCTTGGGTGGGGACCACGTTGATCACGCCGGGCGGGACACCGGCGTCTTGCAGAAGCGCGGCGATCCGGAGGGCGGTGAGGGGTGTCTCCTTCGGCGGCTTGATCACAACGGCGTTGCCGGCACCGAGGGCGGGAGCAACCTTCCGGGTGATCATGGCGGCCGGGAAGTTCCACGGTGTCACCATCACGACCACACCGACGGGCGGATGCCGCACGATGATCTTGTTGGCCCCCGAAGGTGACGTGCTGATCGAGCCGTGAATACGAACCGTCTCTTCACTGTTCCAGCGGAAAAACTCAGACGCGTAGCCGATCTCGCCCCGAGCATCGACCAGAGGTTTGCCGTGTTCGCGAGTGATCAGCTCGGCAAGTTCGTCGGTGTGCGCAATGAGCGTCGACCAGCAGTTGCGCAAAACCTCGGCCCGCTCGCGTGGCGCTGTGGCCGCCCAGCCGCGCTGGGCCCGATCCGCCGCATCCACTGCGGCCGATGCATCGGCCGGCGTACCACTGGCAACCGTGGTGATCTCCTCACCCGTCGCCGGGTCAAGGACGGAAATGCGGTGGCCCTCGGCGCCATCTCGCCATTGACCGTCGATCAAGATCTGGTTCTGCACAAGCGGTTTCTAGCGCGATTTCCAACAAAAAGGTCGGGGTCGCACAGAACTCCTGACAGTGATACGAACAGGGGTCCGTCGCACCCGATCCGGAGCACCCGTGGCCATAAACCGCATCACCCACGCCGCGTTCCTTGACGACCTCGCGGCCACCATGAGCGACAACCGGTTCGAGGCCGCCGGCGACCACGTCACCGCCCGGCCGCGGTCGACTGCTGAGGTCGCCGCGTTCGTGTCGTGTTGCGCCCGCCATAACATCGCGATTGTCCCGGTCGGCGGCGACACCGGCCTCTCCGGCGGCACCAATCTTCCCGCCAACCGCCCCGCGGCCCGGCTCTCGCTCGACCGGATGTCGGCGATTCGTTCCGTCGATCCGGATCGCTGGACCATGACGGTCGAAGCGGGCGTCACCATCGAAGCGATCCAGGATGCCGCCACCGAAGCGGGGCGGGCGTTCGCCCCTGATTGGGGGGCCAGGGGAACCGCCACAATCGGCGGCGCCATTTCCACTGATGCCGGCGGCACCAACGTGGTCCGTTACGGCAACATGCGCGAGAACATCTTGGGGATCGAGGTGGTCCTCGCCGACGGCACCATCTGGGACGGCCTCCGGGCGCTCCGAAAGGACAGCAGCGGCTACGACCTGAAGCAGCTCTTCATTGGCGGTGAGGGCACTCTCGGCGTGGTCACCGCCGCAGTTGTTCGGCTCGTGCCCGCCACCCCTCACCGAGCGACCGCCCTTGTTGCCTTGGCCGGGCTCGACCAGTTGGCCGCGTTCGTCGAACACGTTCGCACCGCCGCCACCGACACCGTCACCGCACTGGAACTGATGTCCGACGAAGGGATCCGAACGGCGGCCGACCGTTTCGATCTCTCCCATCCGCTCCCGGGCCGTGCGAGCCACCATGTCTTGGTGTCGCTCAGAGCGGGCACTCCGGTCACCGACGCATTGTCGGAACTTCTGAAAACCGCAGCCGAGTGGGGGTTGATCAGCGACGCCGCGGTCGCGGTGTCCGCCGATCAAGAATCCGCTCTCTGGCGATTCCGAGAGCTCCAGTCGCCTACAGAGTCGCGCCCCGAAGTTGTCGCCGACAGTCTGAAGTACGACATCGCCGTTCCTCTCGATCACGTGGGGACGCTACTCCACCGGTCACAAGCGGTCGTCGACGAATCTGGCACAAATGCCCGAATCCACGCCTTTGGCCACGTCGGCGACGGGAACATTCATCTCTACGTTCTCGCCGGTGCCGACATCGAAGGTTTCCGCTCGGTTCGCGAAACCGTGCGCACCGATATCGATGATCTCGTCTTCGAGTTGGGCGGCACCCTGAGCGCCGAGCACGGCGTGGGCACACTCCTGCGGGACCGGGTGGGACCACAGAAGTCGGCAATCGAATGGGAACTCATGCGGCGGGTGAAGGACACATTCGATCCCGCCAATCTGTTCAACCCCGAGAAGATGCTTCCCGAGGTTCAGTCGCCGACATAAACCCGGTCGTAGCGGCGGCCCAAACTGGTGAGCATCTCGTAGGCAATCGTGTCACCGGCGGCCGCGACATCGTCGATCGGGCAGTGATCGCCGATGAGTTCGACCGGGGCCCCGAGCGCAAGATGTTGGGCCGGCACTTGGGTGACATCGATGACGGTCAGGTCCATGGAGACGCGGCCAACGACGGGGGCGGCATGACCCCCCACGGACATCATTCCCGAATTGGATTCTGACCGCAGGAAGCCATCGGCGTAGCCGACCGGAACCACGGCGTGTCGACTGGGTGCTGTCACTTCGAAGGTTGCGTTGTAGCCGACCCGTTCGCCCGGTTCGATATCTCGCAACTGCACGATCGGTGCTTCGAGCACCACCGTTTGCCGCATCGGATTGTCGGATCCGGCCTGCGGCGTGCCGCCGTAGAGGGCGATCCCCGGTCGGGCCAGACCGAAGTGGAAGTCGGACGAACGAAAAATGCCCCCAGAATTCGCCAGCGACGCCACACCCATCGGGAAACGAAGACGGAGCGCCCGAAATCGGGCGAGCTGTTCCTCTGACTGTGGGCTCTCTGGGTCAGCGCTGCTCGCGAGGTGGCTGAGCACGTGGCGGACGTTGATGCCCTCCACCAGGGCGGCGATGTCGTCGACCTCGGTGGCCGGAACACCGGTGCGGTTCATCCCGGTGTCGAAGTGCAAACCGGCCGGCAGCCGCCGTCCGTCGCTGGCCTGCACCCATCCAACGAGTTGTTCATGGCTGACGATCAGAGGCACGAGATCGTGGGCGATCAGGTCGACCTCGGTGCCGGGCATGGCACCATTGAAGACATTGATCGTTGCCGCGGGAAGAAACGATCGAAGCTCGATGCCTTCCTCCACACTGGCAACGAAGAATTCTCGGCATCCGGCCCCCGCGAGCGCCGTCGCGACCGGCGCGATTCCGAGTCCGTATGCATCAGCCTTGACCGCGGCGCCGGCCGGCACTGGGCCGAGCGTTGCTTGCACATGACGATAGTTGGCGACCACCGCATCGAGCCGAACGGTCAGTCGCGTATTGGTGAGCAAGTCGCCCATCAGAGCCTCCTACGGACGTCGCCACCCTACGGGACCGGCACCTACGCGATGCCGATCAGAACAACACCGAAGATCACCAACCCGATACCGATCATCTGCCACCAGCGGAGAGGGTGTTTCTCAAAGACCGCAGCTAACACGGCAGTCACAGCGGGAAACATCGAGCCCGTGATGGTGATCTCGCTCAATGAGCCGCGCTGAGCGCCCGCGACAAACGCGACGACCGCAGTGCCGGTGAGCACTCCACCCGCGAGCCCCTGCTTGTATTCGGAACGGGGCACGAAGAACGGCACGGTGCGATATGCGGCGATGCCCGCCAGCACGATCGCGGCCACGGACCGTTGAGAAATCGTGGTCCATACGCCCGCGTCGGAGTTGGCCTGACCAATAAACGTGAGCGACAGACCGAAGAAGAGTCCGGCCAGCAACCCCCAGCGCACGCCGGCCAAGGCCTTGTCTCCAAGCTCCGGCGAAAATGTGGTGATGACAAGACCCACAAGCGCGACCGCGATGCCCAGGATCACGCCACTGGAAAGTGATGCCCCAGTAGCAACATCCCAACTGAGTGGGACCAGCGCGGTGATGACGGCCGTGACGGGAGAAACGACGGCAGCCGACGACACCGCCATGCCGTGATACATCAGCACCAGAGCCAGCCCAATATTGAGACCGCTGACCGCGCCAAACCCCACGTCGCGCCAGATGAACTCACTCGGAACGACAATCATCAGCGCCGCGGCCGCGAGGCCACCGACCGTCATGAATGTGATGACCACTGAGATTGGTTGGGCGCGACGAGCGAGATAGGCGCCGAAGAAATCACCCGCACCAATGGCGAGCGAGAAGTAGATGCCGAGTGCCCAAACCAAGGTGTGCCGCTACAACCGGGGTTCGCGAGGAAGGCCAAGAAGCCGTTCGCCGAGGATGTTACGCATGACGTTGGAGGTGCCACCCATGATTGTGTAGGCGGGGGCGTAGTTGATGGCCCGGGCAAGTTCGGGGTCAACCAGCGCAGCCATTCCCAGTTGGCGCGTCGCAAAGTTGGCAACCCGCTGTTGGTGCTCGGTGCAGAAACATTTCGTCGCCGCGCTAAAGCCCGCGGGGGCCTGCTTCAGAGCTTCGCGGTAGACGAGGAGTCGACCCAGCCGGTAGCCGATCTCGAGCTGGGCGATCTCTTGGCGAACCCGGGGGTCGTCGGTATCGGCCACAGCGACCGCCTGGTCGTAAAGCCGCTTGTTGCTCACGAGACGATCGATCCCACCGCGCTCGTGTTCGAGCTGCGCCATCGTCTGCTTGAACGCATCACCTTCGACGCCGACGAGGTTTTCGATCGGCACCCGAACGTCGGTGAAATACACCTCGCAGAAGTGAGCGTTGGTGGTCATGTCGGTGATCGAGCGCACCTCGATGCCGGGGAGATCCATCGGCACGATGATCTCGCTCACGCCGCGATGCGGCGGGCCTTCGGTTGAGGTGCGACCAATGAGATAGCAGTAGTCGGCAACCGTTGCGAAGGAGGTCCAGATCTTCTGGCCGTTGATTACCCACTCGTTGCCATCACGGACGGCGGACGTAGTGAGGCTGGCGAGGTCGGAGCCGGAGTCGGGCTCGCTCATACCAATACACCAGGTGGTCTCGCCGCTGAGCATGCCGGGGAGAAATTCCGCCTGCTGGTCGGCGGTGCCAAAGGCGATCAGACCAGGACCCATCTGACGATCAGCGAACCATGAAGCGGCGATCGGGGCGCCGACCTTGATCATCTCTTCGCCCATGATGATGCGTTCGATGTTGGGGCGACCGCCGCCGCCCATCTCCGTCGGCCAGGTCATCCCGATCCAGCCGTTGGCGGCGAGGACCTTCGAGAACTCCTCGGAGTAGCCGTTGATCCAGGAGTCGGTGAACGCGCCATAGGTGGCGACACCTTCTTCCGCGACCGCGCGAACTCGCGCCCGCAGATCTTCAAGCTCGGGCGGAAGCGCGAAGTCCAACATCGGCACAACGATACGCGACGGAACTGCCTCTACCGCCGGGTGGGCGGCTGCACGTATTGCCAGCCGAAGCGCCCTTTGATGCAGAGGTGGCCGTGGGTGACCGAGTGATCGGCAGGAGACGTGACCTTTACGATCTTGTCGTCTTGCGTGTGGAGTTCGAGATTGCAGCCCACCCCACAAAACGAGCACACGGTGGTGGTGACGTCTTGTTCCTCGGGCCGCCACTTCTCGGCCCCCCGCATGTCGTATTCAGTTTTGAACTGAATCGCACCGGTCGGACACACACCGATGCAGTTGCCGCAGTAGACACACGCCGAGTCGGGCAGCGTGACGTCGAACTCCGTAGAGATCCGGGCGTCGAACCCGCGGCCAACTACGGCAATGGCGAATGTCTGTTGGGCCTCGTCGCCGCATGCCTCGACACACTTGTAACAAAGGACGCACTTGTCGTAGTCGCGGATGTAGAGGTCGTCCTGGATCTTCGGCTCTTCGTAAATCTTCGCGGCCAGCACATCGGGCTGGTCGTAGCGATCGAAGTCGGCGCCATAGTGATCAATCCACTGCGCCAGTTCGGTGGCCTGACTCAGATCGACACCACTGCCAAGAAACTCAAGCACCATCCGACGGCTGTGACGCACCCGTTCGGAGTCGGTGTCGACGACCATGCCTTCTTCGGCCGGACGAGCGCACGCCGGCACGAGAGCACGGCTGTCCTCGACCTCAACGACACAGACGCGGCAGACGCTGACCGGGGTGAGGTTCTCGGCCCAGCACAGCGTTGGCGTGTCGATGCCGACGGACTCGCAGGCTTTGTGAATCGACGTACCTTCGGCGACAAGGACGGCCTCGCCATTGATCGTGAGGCTGACCTGGGTTTCAACAATGGTCATGGTGCTTCTCCGATGAGTCCGAGATCGAGCGCCGAGTTGATGGCGGAGGCGGCAGTGTGGCCGAGCCCGCAGATACTGGCGTCGACCATGACGCGGGCCATGTCGTCGACCAGCCCACGCCGCTCCGGCGTGAGCGAACCGCGCTTCTGTAGTTGCACCATGGTTTCGTGCTGACGCACGGTGCCAATCCGGCACGGAACACACTGGCCGCACGATTCGTTGCGGAAGAACTCGGCAATCCGCACGAGCACCGCGGTCATGTCAATCTCGTCGGTGAAGGGCATCACTACACCGGAGCCCAGGGTGGTACCCCGCTCACGAGTGTCTTCGAGCGTGAGGGGCATGTCGAGGGCGTTGGGGCCGACAAACGAGCCGGCCGCGCCACCCATCAGCACGGCCGTGAGGACGCCGCTGCCGGTGAGGCCACCGGCGAGCTCCAACACCTCGCCGAGGGTGACGCCGAACTCAACCTCGTAGACGCCGGGTTTCGCGACCCGACCACTGAGACAGAGCAGCTTCGTACCCGGGGAACGTTCGGTGCCGCGGGTGCGATAGGCCTCGGCGCCGTAGAGAACGATGTCGAGCGCGTTGAGAAGCGTCTCCGGATTGTTGATGGCCGTCGGCTCTTGGAAAAGCCCGTGGGTGGTGGGGAACGGCGGCTTACTTCGAGGCTCGCCCCGGAAACCTTCGAGCGAAGCGAAGAGCGCGGTTTCTTCGCCGCAAATATAGGCACCGGCGCCTCGACGAATCTCGATGTCGAAGGTGTGTCCGGTACCGGCCGCGTCGCTGCCCAGCAGACCGGTCGAGCGAGCCTGGTCGATCGCGTTCTGCAAGCGGGCGGTGGCGAGCGGATACTCGCCGCGAATGTAGATCCAGCCGTTTTCCGCGCCGGTCGCAAAGCCGGCCAGCGTGAGTGCTTCAACAACGGCGAACGGGTCGTTCTCCATCACGACGCGGTCCTTAAACGTGCCCGGTTCAGACTCGTCGCAATTGGCAACGACGTGCTTGGGGCGACCATGCTCACCGGCGACGCCGCGCCACTTAATGCCCGTGGGGAAAGCCGCGCCGCCACGGCCGGAGAGGCCGGAGTCGGCGACTGCCGCACACACCGCCTCGGCGCCCATTTCCGTCGCCCGGGCCAGCGCCGTGTAACCACCGTTGGCCTGATACGACTCGAGCGAGGTGGGGTCGATAATGCCGATGTTCTTCAGCAGCCGCAGCGACGGGTCGCCCTGCTGCGGGATCCGCAACTCAACCGCAACCTCATCGGCAGGAACATTGTCTGCAGGAACATGGTCGGGGCCGCCGACGCCCTGAATGAACTGGGCGGGGGCGCGCTCGCACTGGCCGAGACACGGTGAGCGATGAACATGGCCGCCGGCCGCTTCGATCTCCGCGATGAGATCTTCGCTGGCCGCAATCTGGCATGCCGCATCTACACAGACATGGCTGACGGCGCCGTCATGCTCGGGCGCTTCGACGCGAAACATCTCGTAGAACGTGGCCACGCCATAGGCCTCCGCTGGCGGAACCTGCAGCACTTCGGCGATGTGGTTGATGCCGCCCGGGCTGATCCATCCTTTGGCGTTCTGCAGCGCATGGAGCGCGGGCAGGAGAAGGTGACGCCGCTCGTGGCGCCGGGTGGCGCCGCTGATAACCAGCCGTTCGGTTTCGTACACGACGGCGGGGTCGTTGCCGGTGGCCGTATCGACAGCAGCGATCTCAATGTCGTCGGCCATGTCGGGCCCGATATAGAGGTCAGCCATTGGACAACTTCTCGATTCGAATCGACGCGGCCTTGAACTCGGCCGTGCCGGAGCGGCGATCCCACTCGTCGTTTGTGAGCGTGTTGATGTCGACCAGCTCCGGGAAGTGGAAGGTGGTGAAGGTGAGCCCCACCGGGAGATCGATTTGTACACGTACGTGTATTTCAACTGAACCACGGGGAGAGGTGACGAGCACCCGCTCGCCGTCGGCAATGCCGAGACGATCCGCGTCGGTCGGATTCACGTCGAGCTCTTCGCCGTAGCGAATCGGCGACGCGTAAGCGTTGGACTGCACTCCCGTGTTGTAGCTATCGAGCGCCCGACCAGTGGTGAGCCGGAACGGGAACTCGTCGGTGAGCTGTTCCTTTGGTCCCTCGAAATTCGTCACGCTGAATGGCGCGGGGCCATGGCCGCCGAGATCCTCTTCGTACAGCCAGCCATGCAGGAACGGGCTGCCGGGGTGTTCGATATCGGGACACGGCCATTGGAGGCCGCCTTCGTTTTCGAGACGTTCGTAACTCATCCCCGCATGCACGGGCGATAACGAACGGAGTTCATCCCAGAGGTCCATCGGTGAAGGGTTGCCCCAGTCGACGCCGAGGCGACGGGCGAGCTCGCCCAGGATCTCGTGATCGTGCCAGCACTCGCCGGGAGGCGAGACGGCAGCCCGGACGCGCTGCACCCGACGCTCCGAGGAGGTAACGGTGCCATCACACTCCGCCCAGCCAACCGAGGCCGGAAGGACAACGTCGGCGAGCTCGGCCGTGCGGGTCATGAAGATGTCTTGCACCACGAGGATGTCGAGTCCGCGCAGCAGGGCCCGGGCGTGTTCGACATCGGCCTCACTGTCGGCCGGGTTCTCACCAATGACGTAGACACCCTTGATGGCGCCTTCCGCCATGGCCTCGAACATCAGTGTGAGGTGTATGCCGGGGCGGTCGGGCAACTTCATCCCGTAAGCGGCTTCGAACTTGGCCTGAGACTCCGGGTCGCCAACGTCCTGGAAGCCGGGGAACTTGTTGGGCAGCGCACCCATGTCGCCGCCGCCTTGCACATTGTTCTGCCCGCGCAACGGCACGAGGCCGGAGCCCCACTTGCCGACGTGACCAGTCAGGAGTGCGAGGTTGCAGAGCGACAGCACGTTTTCGACGGCGTTGTGGTGCTCGGTGATGCCGAGGGTCCACAGGATCTGCGCTTTGTCCGCCGTTGCGTAGGCGTGGGCCATATCGCGGATCGCGTGAGCCGGAACACCCGTGAGACGCTCCGCTTCGTCGAGCGTGTAGGGCTCGACGTGGGCCTTGTACTCCTCGAAGCCGACGGACGAGTGAGCGATAAACTCCTTATTGTGCAGGTCGGCGGCGATGATCTCGCGGCCGACCGCATTGGCCATCGCGATGTCGCTACCGACATCAAGCCCGAGCCAGACGTCGGCGAACTTTGCTGAGCTACTCCGGCGAGGGTCAACGGCGTACATCGAGGCCCCGTTGTTGAGCCCCTTCAGTAGGTGGTGGAAGTAGATCGGATGTGCTTCACGCGCATTGGAGCCCCACAACAAGATAACGTCGGTTTCTTCGACCTCTTGGTACGAACAGGTACCGCCACCCACTCCAAACACTGTCGCCAGACCGACGACGGAGGGAGCGTGTCAAGTTCGATTACAGGAGTCGATGTTATTCGACCCCATCGCGGTGCGGATGAATTTCTGCGCCGCATAGTTCATCTCGTTCGTAGATTTCGAACAGCTAAACATGCCGAACGCCTCGGGTCCGTGCTCGTCACGGATCCTCGCAAATCCGTCGGCAACGCGGGTGAGTGCCTCATCCCAGCTCGCGGGCCGCAAAACACCGTTGTCGCGCACCATCGGCGTCGTCAGCCGATCAAGTGCATGGGCATAGGTCTTGCCCTTCCGGCGACGTCGTTTCGGGGACGCGGGAGCGCTGTTCTGCATGACGGGACCGTACCGCATCGCGGAACGGTGGGCAGGATGTGGTGTCGGATCATCAGATGGTCGATCCAAGCCGGGCGACTTCGCCCGGACGTGGCCCTGGCAACCGACTTCCACGTGGGGTTGAGGAGCGTCATGTCCGTCTGTTCGCGGTCGTGCCGATCATTGATCCCGATGGTGAGCGCTAGTCCCGCTCAGAATCCCTGTGTCTCGACTTGGACCCCGGCGCAGTGAATCTCCTTCTTCATCTCGTGGCGCCAGTGGCGACCTTCGCCCGCTGATCGGATTACGGTTCGCGCATGGCGAATGCTGCAGTTATACGGTCCTTCGGGTCGCCTCTCACGATGGAGCAGACTGAAGTCGATCTGCCGGGACCCGGTGCAGCCCATTCCGACATCATGGTTTTTGATGGCCACTGGGGCGGTCCTACGTTCGCGATGTACGGCCACGAAGCGGCCGAACCGTGATCGTCTTTGCCGAGGAAGCCACATCGTGAAGATCGCAAGCTTTGAAACGTTCGTTGTTGGTAACCGGCCGCCCCACTTCGGGGGGCGCTACTTCATCTTTGTGAAGCTGGTCAGCGACGACGGCATTGTTGGCTACGGCGAGGTCTACACCGCCACCTTCAGCCCTGATGTCGTGGCCCAGATGATCGAGGACGTCTGCGAGCGATTCGTTGTCGGCCACGATCCATTCCATGTCGAGCGGCTATGGCGGCGCATCTACGGCTCTGGCTACACGCTGCGCCCGGACGTCTCGCTCGGCTCCGTGCTGAGTGGCATAGAGATTGCGTGCTGGGACATCGTGGGCAAATCTGTAGACAAGCCGGTCTACGAACTGCTCGGTGGCCGAGTCCACGACAAGCTCCGCAGCTACACCTACCTCTACCCACGCGAAGCCGACGGACCCAACGCCTTCGCCGATGCCCGCGTGTACCGGGATCCCGAGCTCGGCGCCCAGCGCGCCGCCGAAGAAGTCGAGCGCGGTTTCACCGCAGTGAAGTTCGACCCGGCAGGGCCGTACACGGTCTACGACGGATACATGCCGCCGCTGGAAGCACTCGATCGCAGCGAGAAATTTGTGAGGCTCATGCGCGAAGCCGTCGGCACCAAGGCCGACTTGCTGTTCGGCACCCACGGCCAATTCACGGCCGCCGGAGCCCTGCGTCTCGCGAAGCGGCTCGAGAAATACGACCCGTTGTGGTTCGAAGAGCCGACACCCCCCGAGAACGTCCACGAGATGGCCAAGGTCGCGCGGGGAACGTCGATCCCGGTTGCCACCGGCGAACGGCTGACCACCAAGTACGAGTTCCACCGCGTGCTCGAAGCCGGCGCGGCGGCGATCCTGCAGCCTGCGCTTGGTCGCAGCGGCGGGCTCCTCGAAACAAAGAAAATCGCGGCAATTGCCGAGGCTTACTACGCCCAAATCGCGCCTCACCTGTATTGCGGTCCGATCGAGGCGTTGGCCAACATCCAACTCGCCACCTGCACGCCGAACTTCTTGATCCTTGAGTCGATCCAAGACTTCGGTGGCTTCCACGCCGACCTGCTCTCCACCAAGATCGAGTGGGAAGACGGCTACGTCATCCCGCCGACTGCGCCCGGCATCGGCGCCGATCTCAACGAAGACGTTGCCCGCGCGAACCCATACACCGGGTCGGAGTTGCATCTCGAAATGCAGAGCGAGCCGGAAGTCCCATGAGTAGGCCGGCGCCGATTCCCCACGTAGGGCTCGCCCATCTGCCGACTCCGCTCGAACCTTTGCCCAATTTGTCAAAGGCGTTGGGCGGGCCGCGCATCTGGGTCAAGCGCGACGATGCCACCGGCCTGGCCATGGGTGGCAACAAGGCCCGCAAGCTCGAATACCTCATGGCCGACGCCCGGGAACAAGGCGCCGACATCGTCGTGACTACCGGCGCGATGCAATCCAACCACTGTCGCCAGACTGCCGCGGCCGCCGCGCGCATGGGCATTGCCTGTGAACTGCTGATCGAAGATCGCTTCGCCGACTGGCCCGATGCCTATCGGAAGGGCGGCAACCGCTACCTCGACGATGTCGTGGGCGCTTCTGTCACCGAGTTCGAGTCGGGCACCGACATGGTCGCCGCCCTCGACCGGCGCGCTGATGAGCTTCGAGCGGCCGGGCGAGCGCCGTATGTCATCCCGCTCGGCGGATCCTCGGTTGTTGGCGCAATGGGCTACCGAACCGCGGCGGTCGAAACTCTGCGCCAGGCCGACGAGATGGGATTTGAGATTAGCGAGATCGTTCACGCCACCGCGAGCGGTGGAACCCAGGCTGGCCTTCTCGCCGGCCTCGCAATTCGTCGATCGGACGTGCCGGTACTCGGCATCAGCGCGGGCGGGTCCAGCGACTATCTGACGCCTATCGTTCAGAAACTCGCCGATGGCGTCATTCAACGGGTTGGAATCGATCGCACGATCGACCCGATCTCGGTGGTGATCGACGATTCGTACGTAGGCGACGCCTACGGGATTCCGACCGACGGCATGCGCGAGGCCATCGACCTTTGTGGTCGAACCGAGGGCCTGCTCCTTGATCCCGTCTACTCGGGCAAGGCTATGGCCGGACTAATCGACCATGTGCGCAGAGGCCGCTACGACGACGCCAACCATGTGGTTTTCATCCACACCGGCGGCACCCCGGCGCTGTTCGCTTACGTCTAGCTGTGACGACGCCGAAGACGTGGGCGCGAACCCCGCCGGGATTCTTCGCGAGCAGTCGGCTACGCCAGCTTCGCCCGCCGCAACACTCGCCATGTCCACCAAGGACAACCTCCCCGAAGATCACCGCCTAGCCAACAAGCCGGTACCGTTCAGGACCATGCGCTGGTCGAACCTTTTTATCCCCACACTTCGAGATGCGCCGGCTGACGCCGAAGCGGTCAGCCACAAGCTGCTCGTGCAGGGTGGATTCATCCGCCAGCTCCACGCGGGTCACTACTCGCTGTTGCCACTTGGTTTTCGCGTCCACGAGAAGGTCGCGGCCGTCGTGCGCTCCGAGATGGACGCGATCGGGGCCCAAGAGTTCCGACTCCCCGCGATGCACCCCGCCGCGATCTGGAAGAAGTCTGGTCGGTGGGACGTCATGGGCGACGAGATGTTCCGACTCATCGATCGCAAGGGCGCCGAGACTGCGCTCGGCATGACCCACGAAGAGATCTTCACCGATCTCGCGCTTGAGATCACCTCGTACAAGGCCCTCCCGCAGATCTGGTACCAGATCCAAACAAAGTTCCGTGACGAGCCCCGCCCGAAGAGCGGCCTCTTGCGAGTGCGCGAATTCGACATGAAGGACTCGTACTCGTTCGACATCGACGACGCCGGCCTCGACATCAACTTCGATCGCCACCACGACGCCTACGTGCGAATCTTCGATCGGCTCTCGTTGCCGGCGATGCCGGTGCAAGCGTCTTCGGGGGCAATGGGTGGCTCCGGGTCGATCGAGTTCATGGTGCCCTCACCTGCGGGCGAGGACGACGTCGTGCGATGCCCGGCATGTGGCTACGCCGCCAACGTCGAGCGGGCCATCTCCGCGCTGCCACCCATCCCCGACCGCGACATCGCCGAACTCACCAAGTTCCCTACACCCGGCGTGCGGACCATTGCCGCGCTGGCGAAGGCCGAGGGTGGTGCCGGCGCGGTACACCAAATCAAGACGATGGTGATGGTTCTCGACGACGCGATCACGCTCGCTCTCGTGCGCGGCGACCACCAGCTCAACGTGCAGAAATTGCAAGATCACACGGGAGCGATCGACATTCGGCCCGCGACACCCGAGGAGACCGTCGAGCACCTCGGCGCAAGCCCTGGGTCCCTCGGCCCCGTGCAGGTCGACGGCATTCGGATCATCGCCGACCCGTCGCTTGAAGGTCGCTCTGGCCTCGCAACCGGTGCCAACGAAGACGACTGGCACTGGTCGGGCGTCGACATTGCCCGCGACATCAACGTCACCGAGTTCGCCGATCTGCGCGAGGTCCGTGCGGGAGAATCCTGCAGCAATTGCGGCGAGAAGCTCGAGATCGTCCGCTGCATCGAAGCGGGCCACATCTTCAAGCTCGGCACCAAATACTCCGAAGTGCTCGGTGCTCACGTGCTCGACCCCGATGGCGAGAAGCGCCATCTCGTAATGGGTAGCTACGGCATCGGGATCGGCAGAGGCATGGCTGCCGCGGCAGAGACACACCACGATGACAACGGCCTGATCTGGCCGGTATCGATTGCGCCGTACGAAGCCGTCATCACGATCGTTTCGCTGAAAGACGAAGCCTCTGTCACCGCAGGCGAAGCCCTCTATAACGAGCTCCAACAGCGTGGCATTGATGTCATCCTCGACGACCGCGACGCTCGCGCTGGCGTGAAGTTCGCCGACGCCGAACTCATCGGCATCCCCTACCGAGTCACGATCGGGCCGAAGGCCCTGGTTGACGGCGAAGTCGAATTCACGCCCCGAGCCACCGGCGAAACGAGCCGAGTCGGCATCGACGCCATCGTCGACCAAATCGTCGCCGAGATCACCACCGCACGCTGACCGGGCTGTTCCGCTGTGCGGAACAGTCCCAACAACCGTACGGTGGAGAGATGACCGTCCAGTCGATCGAACGAGCCTTTGCCCTTCTGCGGGCCCTCGCCATTGGACCGGCCGGGGTCACGGATCTCTCCGAACGAGTGGATCTCCCAAAGTCCACCGTCGCGCGACTTCTCAGCGCGTTGGAGACAGAGGGGGCCGTCACCCAAGACGATGTTGGCGGCCACTATCGCCTCGGCGAGGGGCTGCTCGACATTGCCGGCGCCACCCAACCAGGGCGCAACCTCGTGGCCACTGCTCGTCCCCACCTGCTGGAGCTGACCGAACGAGTCGGTGAAACGTCGGGGATCTCGATTCCCGACGGACGCGATATGTACTACCTCGATCACGTCGAAGCCGAGAGCGAAATCCGGATCCGCAGCTGGACGGGCGAAACCTCGCCGATCCACACCGTGCCGTCCGGAATCGCCGTCATGGCCTACTGGCGCAAGAAGAAGCTCGACGCATTTCTCCGCAGCAACCTGAGCCGTCCCACCAGTTGGTCGGTCACCGACGTCGACGAAATCCGAGCACGACTCGAACAAGTTCGGAGCCTTGGCTACGCGTGGGTCTACGAAGAATTTGCTGAAGGAATCAACTCCCTCGCCGCGCCGATTTTCGAGCCGGACGGCACCGTCGAAAGCGCGGTCCATATTCATGGTCCGGCCTATCGGTTCCCGGATCCGGAGAAGACCCACGATCTCGGCAACCTCGTGATGGAAGCCGCGGCCAGCATTGCCGAGCACCTCGCGTCGGACTGATCAACCGCACCGTGCCACGATGACGCCGTGAGCGACAACGACGAGATCATCCGGATCTGGCTTGAGCGCGAACTCGGACCTGTCACTCGCCTTCAACGCCAGTCGCGCTGGCGGCCCGTCTGGTTCGCCACCATCGGCGGTCTCGGTGAGGTTGTGGTCCGGGGCGACCGCAGCGACATAGAGCTGATCTTCCCGCTCGATCATGAGATGCGCTTCCAGGACATCGCGCACCAACAGGGACTGCCGGTCCCGAAGGTCCACGGCTGGATACCGGAGATACCCGCCTACGTCATGGACGCGGTGGTCGGCGAGCCCTACCTGCTCGACACAACCGATGGCGAACGCGACACCGTGATGCGGGAGTACATGGCGGCTTTGGCGCAGCTCCACGCGCTCGACATCGCGCCCTTCATCGAAGGCGACATCATCCGGGCGGCGTCGCCTGCAGAGTCGGGGCTGATCGGCCTGGCGCGATACGAGGAGCGCTATCGACGCGCCAAACGCTTCCCTGACCCGCTTCTCGAGTTCGGCCTGGCTTGGCTTCGCCGCAATCCGCCCGACTCGAAGGGCCGGGAGACGCCGATCACTTGGGACAGTGGCCAGTTCCACCACGCCGACGGGCATCTGGTAGCAATGCTCGATCTTGAGCTTGGCCACATTGGTGATCCAATGATGGACCTCGCCGCGTTTCGTATGCGCGACACCATCGGCGGGTTCGGCGACTTCCGCCAGCTCTACGAGTGGTACGAGGAATCGGCCGGTGTCGCTATCGATCTCGATGCCGTCAAGCGCCACCACTTCGCGTTCACCTTGTCGAATCGGCTCGCGTTCTCATCGGCGCTGCAGGCGCCATCCGAAGATTCCGATCTGATGACGAACCTGCAATGGTGCCGAGAGACCGATCTCTTCGCCACCGAAGCGCTCGCCGAGATCCTCAACATCGACCTTCCCAGGATTGAATTACCCAACATCGACGAGACCCGGGCCCGTCCCGCCGAAGAACAACTCGTGCGGATTCTGCGATCCGTCACCATCGACGACGAATACACGGCCTACGAGATCCGCAAGGCATTCCGCCTCGCTCGTCACGTCCAGCGGTCAGACGAAATCGGCGCAGAATTCGACGAACGCGACCTTGACGACCTGGCGTGGCTTCTCGGCACCCGCCCCGCCACATGGCAAGACGGCGACGCCGCGTTGGAGGCATTCGTTCTGTCCGACGACGGCGCCCACGACAAGCAGCTCATCAAGCTGTTCCATTGCCGGAGCCTGCGGGCCCAGGCGCTCCTCGGTCCCGCCGGAAGCGCTATGACCCATCACCACGCCATTCAGCGGTTTTAGCCCTCACCGAGAGCGCTGGCTATCCGCGACGGCGTTTGATCTCTTCGGTGATGGCAGGGATCACTTCGTGGAGGTCGGCAATGACCGCCCAGTCGGCCTTCACCACCATGTTGGCTTCCCGGTCGGTGTTGATCGCCAGGATGTGCTTCGACGCCATCGCGCCGACCCAATGCTGGATCGCCCCTGAGATCCCAGTGGCGATGTAGATCTCCGGAGCAATCCGAGTTCCGGTCTGCCCAACCTGATCGGAGTGAGGGCGCCAACCGAGATTTGTCACGGCGCGGGAACAACCCACGCGTCCACCAAGGAGGGTCGCGAGTTCCTCGAGCGGCGCGAAGCCGTTCTCTGAGCCCACCCCGCGGCCACCACCGACCACGACCGGCGCCGTCGGAAGGGTGACGCCCGCCTCTTGCACCACGCGGTCCTTCACGATTGTGACGGCGTGAGATGCGTCGAGCTCAGCGTCGAACTCTTCGGCATCGGCGTCTTGTGCGTTGCCGGCCTCGGCCGGCACCGTGTGGAGACCACAGGTGAGCATCGGCACGTCGGCCTCGAGCGTGGTGTCCTCAAGGAGCGAGCCGCCCCACTGAACACGGTTGATCGACCAGGGGTCGCCCGGAGTGGCGTCGGTGCAGTTGGAGACGAACGGCACGTCGAGACGAGCCGCGGCTTGGGCCATGACCTCATTGCCGCGATCCGAACCACACGCGAGAACCGCGTCGGGCGACAACGAATCGATCATCTGCGCGACGACCGCGCCGAAGGCATCGGGGCCGTAGTCGCTGAGGACATCGTGGGTGCACGTATGCACGGTTTGGGCGCCAAACGCGCCGGCCGCTTCGACAAGGTCGTCGTGGTCCGAGCCGATCAGAGCGGCCTCGAGATCGGTGTCCATTTTCTCGGCCAGAGCGCGGCCGAACGTCAGCGCTTCGCGAGCGGCTTCGACGAGCTCGCCGCGATCGTGTTCGAGAATGACGAGCAACATTAGAGAACCCCCAGCTCTTCGAGGACATCAACCACGGCCGATGCGGCCTCCGGGCCCTCGCCCAAGATGATGGTCTCCGACACCTGTTCGGCGGGCCGGCGCAAGCGAACGCGGGCCATACCCCCAGCGTCGGCGTTGCCATCGACCGTCTGGATCTCGAGCTTCTTCGAAGCGAGGCGACCCTTCATGGTCGGGTATCGAGGAAGGTTGAGTCCTTCCTTCACGCCGAGCACACATGGACGGGGTAGCTCGTAGACCTCAAACCCACCGTCGATCTCGCGACGAGCAGTGACAGAGCCGTCACCAACGTCGATGCCCTTGATGCCTTGCACGATTGGACGACCGAGCGCGTGGGCAACCCGAATGCCCACTTGGAAGCCGCCGGCGTCGGCCGACTCGTTGCCGAAGAGGATCAGGTCGAACGGGTCGTCCGTTTCGAGATCCCCGATCGCCTCGGCGATGGCCGCAGCCGTCCGTTGCGGATCCCAGGGAGCTCCGTCGGTCTTGACCAGCACGCCATGATCGGCACCGACGGAGGCGGCATAACGCAGCTGCTCTTCGGCTTCGCCGCCGCCGAGGGTCAACACGGTGACCTCTCCGCCGTGTTCTTCCTTCAGTTGAATCGCACCCTCGACACCACACTCTTCGTGCGGGCTCGTCGTGAATCCGAGATGGGCGGAATCGACATCCATGCCGTCGCCCGTGACATTGATCTTGGCGCCTGGAGCAGGCACCCGTTTGACACAAACCAAAATCTTCACGAGTCAGCCCTTGAGACGGGTGTCTTCGGGGTCAAAAGCCGAGCCGGACCCAACAACCTTGCAGGGGTAAAGCTCGTTCATATACATGACCTGGAGGTCGGTACCCGGTTCCGCGAGCTCGTTGGGGACGTAACCCATGAGCAACATCTTGCCGACCGAGGGGGCGTAGCCCGCAGTGGTGACCCGGCTCGCCCGACCGTGGCTATCGATGATGCGGTCGCCGTTCATATCGAGGATGGGCTCGTTGCCACCCTGCATGTAACGCTTACGGCCCTGGCTGTCAGTGTTGTCCTCGACTGACAGCGTGACGCATTGCACTTCGGCCCCCGCTTCGCGAGCGGCCAGGTAGGCCTCCTTACCAATGAAGTCAGCAGCCTTCACCTTGGGGCGAGCGAGACCGGCCTCGACCGGGTTGTATTCGCTCTCGAGCTCGGCCCCGACGAGGCGGTAGCCCTTCTCGATACGACCGGACAGGCTGTAGACGCCGCCGCCGGTGATCCGGAGGCCGTGATCTTTGCCCGCTTCAAGGACCGCATCCCAGACGTCGGTGGCCCGGTCCCACGGCACGTATATTTCCCAGCCGGTATCGCCGACGTAGGAGATACGGAAGAGCTTGCACTCCACGCCCGCAATGGTGGCGTCGAGGTAGGAGCCGTACGGCGAGCCGTCTTGGCTGAGGTCGTGATCGGTGAGCTGGCCAAGCACGGCCGGCGCGTTCGGACCCCACAGGCCAAGGGTGGAGATCTCCTTGGTGATGTTGCGGAACGTGACCGAACCGTCGTTCGGCATGTGCTTACGAATCCAGAAGTCGTCGCGACCACCGTCGAAGACGCCGGTGACAATACGAACGGTCTCTTCACCGAGACGCATCATGGTGAGGTCGGAGTGGAAGCCGCCGTCGTGCGTCAGCCACGGGGTGTACACGGAACGGCCGACGGGAACGTCGACCTTGTTCACCGCGAGGTAGTCGGCAAACGCCACCGCGCCCGGGCCTTCGAGCTCATAGATCTGGAAGGCGCTGAGGTCGATCATTCCGCAGTTCTCGCGGAGGTTGAGGTGTTCGCCGACCGTGATGGGGCTCCACCAGCGGTTGTCCCATTCGACCTCGCGCTCGCTGAGGTCGTAACGCTCGACCAGGTCAGCGTTGGAGCCGTACCACTGCGGACGTTCCCAGACGCGGGCCTGGAAGAACTCGGCGCCGAGGTCTTCTTGACGGCTGCGATAGGGCGACTGGACGAGCTGACGCTCCCCGGCCCACTGCTCGGCCGGGTGGACGATGCCGTAGGTCTTGATAAACGACTCTTCGGCGCGAGCCCAGATGTGGGCGTCGCTCTTCTCTTCGTCGTAGAAGCGAGCAATGTCGGCACCGTGGGAGTCAATGACGCGGGGGTTGCCGTAGGTCATCCACTCAGCGACAACCTGACCCATACCCGGGCCTTCCTTGACCCAGACGGCGGCGGCCGACCAGAGGTTTTCCACGTCGGGCATCTCACCGAGGCAGGGCATGCCATCGGGGGTGAGCGAGAGAAGGCCGTTGATGGCGTACTTGATTTCGGCCTCGCCGAGCATGTCCATCAACTCGATGGCGGTTTCCATCTGATCATCAAAGTCGTCAGGAGTGAACGGCATCTCGGTTGGCGAGAGAGCGGCTTCCTGATTCGACGGGATTTCGTCGGGGTGATGGAGAATGGCGCGGTGGCCGTAGGAGCCAACCTCCATCGAGCCTGAGGACTGACGCTCGTAGCAGAAGGTGTCCATGTCACGAACGATCGGGTAGCCGATCTCGTTGTTGGTCTCGGCGAGGATGTCCATCGGGCCAACGTCGGCCATCTGGTGCACGGCGGGAACCAGCGGGATGTAGGTGTCGGCCATGTAGGCGATGCGGTTGGACCACACTCCACAAGCGATCACCACGTGTTCGGCCTCGATGGTGCCCTTATCGGTGACGACGCCGGTGACCTTGCGGCGACCATTGGGGCGAGGCGTGTCGTCGGTGAGAACGTCGAGCACTTCGGTGTTGGCGAACACCTGGAGGCCAGCGGTCTCGATGGCTTCCTTGCGCATGGTGGTGCCAGTCTCGAGCGAGTCGACCACAGAAACCGTTGGGCAGTAGAACCCGCCGAGGATGACCTTTTCGTTGATGAAGGGCACAAGTTCCTTCACCTCGGCTGGGGTGAGCAGGTGGGCTTCAATGCCCCACGCCTTCGCGGAGGTCATACGGCGCTGGAGTTCGTCCATGCGCTCTTGGGTGCGAGCAACCTCGATGCCGCCGGCGTCGACGGAGAGATCCATATCTCGGTACTGGTTCGCGGACTGCTCACCGAGCAGCGCCATTTCCTTGTTGTGATCAACCGGGAAGATGAAGTTCGACGCGTGGCCCGTGGAGCCGCCAGGGTTTGGAAGTGGGCCCTTGTCGATGAGGACCATGTCCTTCCAACCAAGGCGGGCGAGGTGACCAACGACGCAGTTGCCGACGATGCCGGCGCCGAGGACAACGACTTTGGCGGTGGTGGGAACGCTATTTGTAGACGAGTCGCTCACTGTTGATCCTGTTTCTTTCAATACCGAAGAGATTGTGATATATCACTTATGTATCAAGAAGCGTATTACAAACCTCCCAAGCGAGCAACTACTTCTATGTCCGATCTCACGCTGAGCGAACAGGCGTACAACGAGCTGCGCACAATGATCGTGCGTCTCGATCTTGCGCCCGGCGACGTGCTCCGAGAAGAAGACCTGCGCGAACGGCTCGGCATCGGGCGCACGCCCATCCGTGAAGCCTTGCAACGCCTCGCACGCGAGCACTTCGTTACCGTCATCCCTCGCCGCGGCATGTTCGTCGCCGGCATCGATGTCTCCGAGCTGTCGATGCTTTTCGAGACCCGCACGGTGCTTGAGCCCTACGCGGCGCGGCTCGCGGCCGCCCGCGGATCCGATCGGCAGTGGGCAGAAATGGCCGCCGAGCTCAAGGCCACCAAGAAAGCAAAGGGCGACAACGAGCAGCTCATGGCGATCGACCGTCGTTGCCACGAGCTCATGTGGGAGGCCGCCGACAACCGGTTCCTGCTCGACACGCTCGACACGCTCTACGCCCAGTCCGACCGGCTGTGGCACCTCTATCTCTCTGAGGTTGCCGACATGGGTCACGCCGTGACCGAACACGCCGAGATTCTCGCCGCGCTCGAAGCGGGCGACGGCGACGCGGCGGCCGACCTCGTCGAAGCCCACGTGCGTGGGTTCGACGAAGACATTCGAGCCGCGGTCACCGAACGCCTCGAATCACCGCTTGCCACGGCGGCAACTTGTTCCACATAGTGGAACATTCCCACAATGCGGAACAGACCTGCTACATTTACCCCGCGCCTCTGCCGATAGAGCAGAGACAACAAAGGGGCCAGTATGAGCTTTCCGTCTGATCTTGATATTGCGAATGGTGCGGTTCTGAAGCCGTTGGGTGAGATTGCTGATGCTGCGGGTATCCCGCAGGATTGTTTGGAGCCGTACGGCGTTGGCGCCGCGAAGATCAAACTCGAAGCGATCGAACGTATGGCGGATCGGCCCCGCGCGAAGTATGTGGTCGTCTCCGCGATCACCCCAACGCCGTTAGGCGAAGGCAAAACCACCACCACTGTCGGCCTCGGCCAGGCCTTCCAATACATTGGTTCGTCGGCAACAATCGCGATCCGTCAGCCCTCGATGGGCCCGACGTTTGGCATCAAAGGCGGCGCGGCCGGCGGCGGCTACTCCCAAGTCGTCCCGATGGAACTCTTCAACCTGCATCTGACCGGCGACATGCACGCCGTCACCGCGGCGCACAACCTCTGCTCCGCCCTGTTGGACGCGCACCTCTACCACGGCAACGACCTCGGCTTCGATCCCCACAACATCACCTGGCGACGCGTGCTCGACGTCAACGACCGCTCACTCCGCAACACCGTGATTGGTATGGGCGGCCGCCTCGACGGCATCCCCCGCGAAACGGGCTTCGATATCACCGCCGCTTCCGAAGTCATGGCCGCCCTCGCCCTGTGCACCTCGCTCCAAGATCTCCGCGACCGCTGCGGACGCATCGTGCTCGGCTACTCCAAAGCCGGCACCCCAATCACCGCCGAAGAAATCGGCGCAGCTGGTTCGATGACCGTCATCCTCAAAGAAGCCATCAAACCAAACCTGATGCAAACACTCGAAAACACACCGGCCTTGGTGCACACCGGCCCATTCGGCAACATCGCCACCGGCAACTCCTCGATCGTCGCCGACCAAATCGGCATCCACACCTCAGAATTCCTTCTCACCGAAGCAGGCTTCGGCGCCGACATGGGCGCCGAACGGTTCTTCAACATCAAATGCCGCTACTCCGGCATCGCCCCCGACGCCGCCGTCCTCGTCGCAACCGTACGCGGCCTCAAAGCCCACTCCGGCAACCACAAAATCGTTGCCGGCAAACCCCTCCCCGAAGCGCTACTCGCCGAAAACCCCGACGAAGTCCACATGGGCGGCGCCAACCTCCGCAAACAACTCGAGAACATGCAAATCCACGGCTGCACCCCCGTTGTCGCGATCAACGTCTTCCCTGGCGACCACCAAGCCGACATCGACGCCATCCACGAAATCGCGGCCGAGTTCGGCGCCCGCGCTGCTGTCTCCACCCACTTCTCCGATGGCGGCAAAGGCGCCGCCGAACTCGCCACCGCCATCAAAGAAGCCGCCGAAGAACCCTCCGAATTCAAAGTGCTCTACCCCAACGAAGCATCACTCAAAGACAAAATCCACGCCGTCGCCACAAAGGTCTACGGCGCCGACGGCGTCGAATACTCCGCCCAAGCAAACAAACAACTCCAAACCTACACAGACGCCGGATTCGACAACCTCCCCGTCTGCATCGCCAAAAGCCACCTCTCA
>Ga0114997_10000118_pt1 | contig 56113 bp, 56 predicted proteins | sample ArcticOcean_MG_C_2_FD_87045 | JGI IMG/M metagenome (GOLD analysis project Ga0114997, IMG submission 87045) | Marine microbial communities from western Arctic Ocean - ArcticOcean_MG_CB4_136 | ecosystem: Environmental > Aquatic > Marine > Oceanic | place: Arctic Ocean: Canada Basin | collected... | reverse complement strand
GGGCTGTGGCGGCAACGACAACGATGCCGACCCGACCCCTCCATCTACCTTCGCCGCCGTCACCACGACAATGACCACCGCGCCGACAACTACGGCCGTGCCGACCACGACGGAGGAAGCTGCGATGGCTTCTGTACTTCTGCCCGACTATCCGCGCTGGGAGACAGAGACACTGTCGGCCGCGCCAGAGCGGCTGGATTCGTTGGCCGCCGGATACCTCGCCGACGCGGGCGACGAGGCATCGATGGAACGATTCCTCTTCGGCCAGATGCCGGTCGTGGTATTCGACGAGATCTTCGCCGAGGGTGCCGAGGCCGACGCAGAAGAGCTCTTCTGGCTCCTTCATCTGTCCGGGTACTTCGGCGGCCGATGGCTCCGAGGCGAAATTGCCGATGCCCAGCCGGAGGCCCTGCTCGTCGGCTTCAGCGACCCGCCGACCGAGGCGAGCTTCGTCGACACGATGACGCGAGTCTCCGCCCGGCTCGTGGCCGTCGATGACGACACAACCGTGGTGGAGGCCGCCCGGGCCGCCCTGTTTGATCGACCCAACTCGATCGAGGGCGAGGCACCCATTCCGGGAGTGGCCGATTCGTTCGGATACAACGTCGGCTACATGCTGGAGATTCTGGCAACCCCGCCTGAAGGCGTCGACGCCTCACCGCGCTTTGACGTGACTTGCGACGGGTTGTTCTCGTGTTCGTACGCATCGCCGAAGCTCGCGGTGTTGCCTCAGCTCGCTGACACTCAAGCTGAGATCAACTCGGCCGAATCCAGCGCTCCGGGTTTGGTCGCCGAGCTTGTTCCGGTGCAGAACGCTGCGGAACCACGCGGCCGCGGAGTGTGGAGCGGCGGCCTTTCGGTACAAGGCTTCAGCCGGGAGTCGTACGATCAACTACTCGTCGTTTCTCGAGACGGTGCAAGCGACCGGTCTCGTCAATGTTCGGGCGGTGATCGACGATGATCCCGAGCGGGCGAAGGTGGGCATCATCGCAGAGGCGGCCCAGATCGTGTGGCTCGATGCCTACATCGCGGGGCTGACCAACGGCGAGGGCACGATCGAGTTGCCGACCTTCGGATAGTAGCGACTACTGGAGTTTCGACCCGCACGTGTTCGCTCGCCGAAAAACGAAGAAACTCTCGAACCTGAGGGTTCGAGAGTTTCCGATGTCTCGCGACATCTCAATGGTGCGCGAGGGGGGACTTGAACCCCCACACCCTTGCGGGCACAGGCACCTGAAGCCTGCGCGTCTGCCAATTCCGCCACTCGCGCGTGGCCGATCACCGAAGTGATCGTGTTCTGAGACTAGCGCAAGATGGCGCAATATCGCCCAAGAAATTGGGGCGGCAGGGGAGCAATCGGCAGGACCGCTAGCCTCGCTCTTGTGGGCCTCCGGTCAGTGGAACGACGTCTCGAACGCTTTGTAGAAGGCACCGTTGGTCGGTTCTTTCGCGGTGGAGTGCGTCCCGTTGAGATTGGTCACAAGATCGCCCGGGAGATGGCGGACTCCCGCAGCGTGGGGGTGAAGGGCCAACCAGTGGTTGCCAACTTCTTCTCCGTGCGGCTCGCCCCCACTGATCTTGAGCGGTTTGCCGGCGTGAGCGAGTCGCTTGTTCGTGAGCTTTGCGACGCCACCCGTGACCACGCTCGTGAAGAGGGTTGGGGTTTCATGGGGCCGGTGCAGGTCGAGCTCGAAGCCGACGAAACCGTGCGCGGCGGAGCGATCGAGGTCGCCGGTCGCATGAAGGAAGCCGACGGTGGTGTTGGGATCCTCGAACTCCCCACCGGGCAGCAGGTCGTGCTCGGAGAGTTCGTCATCAGCATGGGCCGGCTGTCGGAATGCACTGTCTCGTTCGACGACTCAAACATCAGTCGCGAACACGCCATGATCCGCCCGGATGGTGATGGGTTCATCCTCGATGACAACGGTTCAACCAACGGCACCCGCGTGAATGGCGAAGGGATTACTTCTCATCGGTTGGTCGACCGCGACCGGATTGAGCTCGGCGCCACCGTCATCGAATTCCGCGCTGGTTGACACCGGTAGTCGAGCGTGATCTTGGCGCGTTACTTCTGGCGCGGTGCACAGCGTTAGTCTCGACAGACTGTGTCCGACCAGCTCTTCATCGTGCTCCGAGTGTGTTTACTCGCTCTCGTCTACCTGGTCTTCCTGCGCGTACTCCGAGCGGTCTGGATGGAGACCCGCGCCGAAGTAGCACCGGCTCGTCTCGCGGCCGCGCCCATCTCTGCGCCTCGCCCGATGGCTACCGCGGCTGCGCCCGCGGTGGCCCTGCAGGTCACTGCGGCCGCGCCGACCACGGTCCCCTCTCCCGCCGCCCGGTTGGTCGTCTTGGCGCCGCCGTCGATCGCGGGTCACGCCTTTGCCGTCGACGGTGAGACAACTATCGGCCGCGCGCACGGATGTGCGGTAGCGATCGACGATGCCCACATCTCAAAACTCCACGCTCGAGTGTCGCCCGATGGCGACGGCTGGATTCTCGAAGACCTGGGCTCCACCAACGGCACGTTGCTTGATGGTGAAAAGGTCACTGCCCCGACACCGATCGATCGCGGCAACAAGATCATGATTGGCGAAATCGTGTTGGAGTTCGTGTGACCGAATTTCGCTGGGGCACCGCCACCGATGTGGGCCGCATTCGCAAATCCAACCAGGACCAGGTGCTCACGGCGGCGCCGATCTTCGTCGTGGCCGACGGCATGGGCGGCCACAACGGTGGGGAGGTTGCGTCGGCGATCGCGGTGGACGAGATGGCGAAGGCCGAAGGTATTGCTTCGGTCGATGACCTGATCGACGCCGTGCAGCAGGCCAACCGAGAAATCATCGATCGTTCGAAGCTCGAACCAGAGCTTCGTGGTATGGGCACCACCTTGGTCGCGCTGGTTGGCATGACGGTCGGAGATTCGCAGCGGCTTGGGCTTGCCAACGTCGGCGATAGTCGGATCTATCGAGCCGCTGACAAAGAGCTCGTGCAGATTACCGAGGATCACACTCTCGTCGAAGCGCTGGTGCGCGATGGTCGCCTCACTCGGGAAGAGGCGCTCACCCACCCGCAGCGCAATATCGTTACCCGGGCGCTCGGCATCGACGAGAAGGCTCTGGTCGACACCTGGGAGCTCGCCCCGGTCGTCGGTGATCGATATCTCCTGGCCAGCGATGGCCTGTTCGATGAGCTGAGCCCCGACCAGATTCTCGAGATCCTGCAAGAGGTTGAGGATCCGTCAGACGCCGCGCTGCGGCTCGTCAACGACGCCTGTGAAGCCGGTGGGCGTGACAACGTCACCGTCCTTGTGGTCGACGTAGTCGACGCGCCGGACACCGATGAAGAGGTCGGCGAGGATCGCATCATCTCGATCCACATGGCCGTGCCCGACAGCGTGCTTCGGCTCGAACCGCCGCCCGACACAGGTCCGTCCGATCCGCATCCCGACGAAATCACGCTGGACCGATCGGTACCGAAGGCGCCGTTTTTCACCTGGCGGCTTGGGGTCTTCGTGGCCGCGGTGCTGGTGGTTCTCGCCGTGCTTCTCACCACGGTCGTCAACTATGCGAACTCGGGTTACTTCGTCGGTACTGATGGCGAAGAGGTCGTGATCTACACCGGTCAGCCCGGTGGCTGGCTCTGGTTCGAACCAGAGTTTGAGGAGTCGGTCGACGGGCTCACGGTTGCGGATCTTGACTCCGACGATCTTTTGCTGGTGAGCGACGGCGTCGAGTTCGAGTCGCTCGACGAGGCCCGCATCTACGCGGCCACACTCACGCAGCAGGCCGGGCGCGCCCAACCGTGACTGCGCTCGGTCGCCGGGCCGAGATTCGCCCGCACATCGCTGCTCTTCGTCCTCGCCGCGTTGAGCTCGGCCTCATTGTTCTGATCGCGCTGGTTGTTGTGTCGGCCTATGGACTGGCCAGTCTGGGTCAGTCGGCATCGGTGCCCGGAAACCTCGGACCCTTCTTGGCCTGGATGCTCGGACTGTTCTTCTTTGTCCACCTTGCCGTGCGCCGCTTCGCTGCGGCCGCCGATCCGGTACTCCTGCCGATGGCGTTGCTGCTCAACGGCATTGGCTACGTGATGATCGCCCGACTGAGTGGCGATGTCGACGGCGGTGGCGACCTGGCGGGACTGCAGTCGGTGTGGACAGCGGTGGGTATCGGCGCGTTCGTGTCCACGTTGGTGTTTGTTCCCCGGGTTCGGATGTTCGCCCAGTACCGCTACCTGTTCGGCCTTGCCGGTCTCGCGCTGCTCGCCCTGCCGTTGTTGCCGGTGGGCATCGAACTCAATGGAGCGCGGATCTGGGTGAGCATCGGTCCGGTCAACTTCCAGCCGGGTGAGTTCGCAAAGATTGCGCTGGCTATCTTCTTCGCTTCGTATCTCGTCGACAAGGGCGATCTCATGAAGAGCCGACTCGAGCTTCGCGACCTCATCCCAATTGCTGGCGCTTGGGCGGCCTCGGTCGGAGTGATGGTTTTAGAGCGCGACCTCGGGTCTTCCCTCTTACTCTTCGCGATGTTCGTCGTGCTCATGTGGGTGGCCAGCGACCGCGTGTTGTTTCTTGGCCTTGGCGCGGTGCTGTTCGCGGCCGGCGGCTTTGCTGCGCTGCAGATCTTCTCCCACGTCGAACGGCGTATCGATGGCTGGCTGAACCCTTGGGCTGACCCGCTCGGTGGCGGGTTCCAGGGCATCCAGGCGACGTACTCAATGGCCGAAGGTGGGCTCACCGGTACGGGCCTCGGTCGCGGCGAGCCCGACCGAGTGCCGTTCGCCGAGACGGACTTCATTTTCGCGGCGATCGGCGAGGAGATGGGACTCGCCGGCACCACGGCCATCCTCATGGCCTTCCTCATCGTGGTCGGGTCGGGTCTGCGGATAGCGCTGCGAGCCACGCAGCCGTTCGAGAAGCTGCTGGCCGTCGGCCTCACAACACTCCTCGGCATGCAGGCGTTCATCATCATGGGCGGCGTGGTACGCCTCATTCCCCTCACCGGAATCACCCTTCCCTTTGTGAGCTACGGCGGCTCGGCGCTGGTATCGAACTACATCGTGCTGGCGTTGCTCATGCGAATGTCGCACGAACAACGCCTCGTGTCGCTCGCGGATGGTGCGGACTCGTGAACGTCCGAATTCGGCGGCTCGGTGTGGCCTTCATGGTTTTGTACACGCTGTTGTTCGGCATGCTCAATCGGGTGCAGTTCCTTCAGGCCGAGGAGTACACCGAACACGTGGGCAACATTCGTCCGCAGCTCCGTGCCTACGGCGAACAGCGCGGCGAGATCCTCACCGCCGATGGTGTGGTTGCGGCCTTCTCGGTGTCCGTCGACAACGGCGACATCGACTTCCGTCGGGTGTACCCAACGGATGAGCGTTACGCCCATCTCGTTGGCTACCAGTCGTTCAACCAGGGATCATTTGGGCTCGAGCGGGAGTACAACGAACAGCTCGCCGGCGAACGACTCGACCAGCAGTTCGACTCCGTTCGCGACCTGTTCGACGAGCGGGACACCACCGGCACGGTCGTCATGACCCTTCGAGACGACATCCAACAGGCCGCGGTCGAGGCGCTCGGCGAAACCCGCGGTTCGGTCGTGGCGCTCGATCCTCGCACCGGCGCGGTGCTCGCGATGTGGACCTATCCGAGCTTTGACCCGAACGAATTGTCGGGTATTGATGGTGCCGTGGTCAACGCGAATTATCAGGCGCTACTCGACGACCCCGATGACCCGCTGCTGGCCAAGGCGTATCGGGAAATCTTCTTCCCCGGTTCGACCTTCAAGTTGGTGACGGCAGCCGCGGCGATCGACTTCGCCGGGGTCACTCTCACCGCGCCGGTGTGGCCCGATGCCACCGTCTATGAGCCGCTGCCTTCGGGGTCACCCATTCGCAACTTCGGCGGTTCGACCTGCGGCGGCGACCTCCTCCTTTTGCTCCAGCGATCATGCAACACCGGCTTCGCGGAAATCGGCGCAGAATGGGTTGGTCCCGACGCGTTGACGCGAACCGCCGAGAATTTTGGCTTCAATCAGCCGTCGCCAATCGACCTGCCGAACGCAGCGACCTCTGTCTTTCCGACCGACTATGGCACCCGGCTGGCCGACGTCGATTTTTATCGGGCGGGAGACTTCCTGCCGGAAGGCACCGACCCCGTCGAGAGCGACGGGCCGATCTTGCCCAACGGCGACACGCCGATCCATGAGAACTCGGCGGTCCTTGCGCAAACCGCGATCGGCCAGAACGACGTGAAGGCCACGCCGTTGCAGATGGCGATGGTCGCGGCAGGTATCGCGAATGGCGGAGAGATCATGACTTCACATGTCGTGGCCGAAGTTCGACGGGCCGACGGCACAGTCTACGAAACCATCGAACCCGACCTGTGGCGCCTGGCCACATCGCCGACGGTGGCAGGCCTGCTGCGAGAGGCGATGGTGAATGTCGCCGAGAACGGCACTGCTCGCAACATGGGAATTGACGGCCTCGTGGTCGGCGGAAAGACGGGCACCGCCCAGCTCGGCACCGAGCCGCCCAACAGCCACGCTTGGGTCGTCGGTTTCGCCGGCCGGCCGGGAGCGCCGGCTGAAATCGCGGTTGCCGTGCTGGTGGAAGCCCAGCCTGGTGTGTCGGAACAGACCGGCGGCACGGTCGCGGCGCCCATCGCCCGGGCGATTATCGAAGCGGCGTTCAGAATCGGGAATTAGGGGCTGCAACGGTCTGTGGACCAGTCGCAGTTAGGATCTGCGGTCATGTCCGATCAGGGCCCCACCGTCTTCAACGGACGCTACGAACTGCTGCGCCACATCGCTCGTGGCGGGATGGCTGACGTCTATCTCGCGCGGGATGATTTGCTCGACCGCGAGGTCGCGCTCAAGGTGCTTTTCCCCGAGTTCGCTAACGATCCCAACTTCGTCGAGCGCTTCCGCCGAGAGGCTCAAGCCGCCGCCAACCTCAACCACCCCAACATCGTAGGTATCTACGATTGGGGCCAAGAGCGCGGTACCTATTACATCGTCATGGAGCATGTCTCCGGGCGAAGCATGTCCGACGTGCTGCGGTCCACTGGGCCGTTGCAGGCGGATCGAGCCGCGGAAATCGCGGCCGACGTCGCCGCGGCGTTGGCGACGGCGCACCAGGCCGGCCTTGTTCACCGAGACGTGAAGCTCGGCAACATCTTGGTCTCTGACGGTGGCGACGTGAAGGTCGCCGACTTCGGCATCGCCACCGCTCTCGCGGGCGGCACCGACGCCGGGCTCACCCAACACGGTTCCGTGATGGGCACGGCCACGTACTTCTCGCCGGAGCAGGCCCAAGGCAAGCAGGTCGACGGGCGAAGTGATCTTTACTCCCTCGGTGTTGTTCTCTACGAAATGCTGGCCGGCGTGCCGCCGTTCCAAGCCGAGACGCCGGTTGCGGTCGCTTACAAGCACGTGCAAGAACGGCCCGACACGCTCCACGAGCGCGGTGTCACCGTCGCGAAGTCGCTCAACGCGATCACGATGAAGCTGCTGGCGAAGAACCCAGCCAATCGTTATCCCACGGCCGACGACCTTCGGTCGGATTTACGTCGTTATCTCGCCGGCGCACACCAAGTCCCCGGAGCCGCCGGAGCCGCCGGAGCAGCTGCTGTTGGCGCGGCCGCGGTTGTCGCCACCCCGGAGCCCGCGAGCGCCGCTCCATCGGCCGTCGACCCCACCACCGTCCAACCCGTCACTCCCGCGGCGGCCGTTGCTGCCGTAATTCCGGCGGCGACACCAGCGACGGTGCCTGCGCAACCTGGTCTCGCGTTGGACCCCAACACGCTCGCGGCGCAGTACGCCTCGGGCGGTTACTACTACGACGACGGTCCGCCGGAGTCCAACGACTGGAAGCGCACGGTCGGCCTTGTTGTCGGTCTTGGCCTTCTGATCTTCGTTCTCGGCTTCCTCACGATTGCCTTTGTCAACGAACTCGGCGTCTTCGACAACGGCGGTGATAGCGAAGATCCGACCGTGATCGAGAAGGTCGATGTTCCCAACCTCCGCACGCTGCAGGTCGCCGACGCCGAGGCCGCGCTGCGCGAACTTCAGCTCGTGCCGGTCATCACTGAACGGCAAAACTCGTCGATCCGCGCCGGCGAGGTCTTCGACCAAGCACCCCCGGCCGGCCAGCGGCTCGATCCGGGTGAAGAGGTGACGCTGATCGTCAGTACTGGCGAGGCGATCACCGTGCCCACTCTGATCGGCATGACCCAGCAAGAGGCGATCGCCGCGCTCGCTGCGCGCGGCTACTCAGTCACGGTCGTACCTACGCCCAATATTCAAGATTTCGACACCGTGATCGGTCAGTCGCCGGTTCCGGGAATCGCCCACCCGCTTGACCAACCGGTCGAGATTCGTGTGTCGATTGGCCCCGAACGTGTGCCCATCCCCGATCTCAAGGGAATGAGCATCACCAACGCCACCACGGTGCTGCAGACGGCGGGTCTCACCGTTGATGGTGAAGCGGTGCGCGAGTCCTCCGAGGACGTCGAGGCGGACAAGGTCACCCGCACCGAACCCGAGGCCGACACGCTTGTCACGAAGGGTTCACTTGTCACCATCTACTGGTCCGACGGCGTGCCTCAGGTACAGGTGCCCGCGATGGTCGGCCTGTTTGCCGACAATGCGGTGGTCCTCCTTCGATCGCAGGGCCTCGAGCCTGTCGTCGAACGTCAGACAGTGCCCTTCGGCGATCCGCGCGTGGGTCTCGTGATCAGTCAGACCCCGGCGAACTTCACAGAAGTCGATCTTGGTTCGGAGGTCGTGATCGTCGTCGGCGAGGCGGGCGCGGAGCCCACCACCACGACAACGACGACCACCACGACGTCAGCGCCTCCGCCCGACGACGAGTAGGTCAAGCTGCGGCGGTGTCGCCGCCGCAGCAGGCGAGAAAGTTCTTCAGCAGGTCATGGCCCGCGTTGGTGAGCACTGACTCAGGGTGGAACTGCACACCCTCGACATCGAACTCACGATGGCGCAGGCCCATGATTAGGCCCTCGTCGGTCTCGGCGGTGATCTCAAGCGTGTCGGGCAGAGTGGCCCGGTCCACGATCAGTGAGTGGTAGCGAGTCGCCTCGACGGGGTTGGGCAGACCCGCGAAGACGCCGACGTTGTCGTGGCGGACAAACGAAGTCTTTCCGTGCATTACTTCCGGTGCTCGGACGACATCGCCGCCGAACGCCTGGCCCAGGCACTGCATACCAAGGCAAACACCGAAGATTGGCACGGTGCCAGTCAGCTCTTCGAGAACGGCCATCGAGACGCCAGAATCATCGGGCGTGCCGGGCCCCGGTGAGATCAGGATCCCGTTGGGGTCGAGCGCTCGGATGCCGTCGAGATCGATCTCATCGTGGCGGTACACGACCGGCGTTGCCCCAAGCTCGCCGAGGTACTGCACGAGGATGTAGACGAACGAGTCGTAGTTGTCGATCACCAGGATCGTCGGCGAGTCACTCACGCCGTCGAACATATCGCCATATCGGACCTCAGTCTTCGGCGGGACCGTTCTCCGGCTTGTTCTGTTGGGCTATGGCAGCACTGGCCAGTTCGGCCTGCTCGGCTCGGTAGGCGGACTCGCTGTCGGCTCGTTTGGCTTCGCCGGTCTCGATGGCACCGAGGACATGGATCGCGATGTCGGCCACACGGACCTGATCTTCTTCCATACCCGCGGCCTTCACACCGTCGTCCATCATCACGTAACAGAACGGGCAGGCCGTGGCGACCTGCGTGGCGCCGGTCTCGACCAGCTCCCTCGCTCGCACGTCGTTGACCTTCTCGCCCACGGTCTCTTCCATCCACATGCGAGCGCCACCGGCGCCACAACACATGCCCTTGGTGCCGTTGCGCTCAGCTTCGACGATCTCGATTCCGCCGAGCATGCCGAGCACCTTGCGGGGCGCCATGTAGATGTCGTTGTGGCGGCCGAGGTAACAGCTGTCGTGGTACACGACGCGCTCTTCGAGCTCGGCCCCGTCGAGGTCGAGGTGACCCTGGTCCACGAGCCACTCGAGGAACTGTGAGTGGTGCACGACTTCGTAGTGACCGCCGAGCTGCGGGTATTCGTTCGCCAGCGTGTTGAAGCAGTGCGGGCACTGCGTGACGATCTTCTTGACCCCCATGTTGTTGAGCGTCTCGATGTTTTGGCTGGCGAGCATCTGGAAGAGGTACTCGTTGCCGGAGCGCCGGGCCGAGTCGCCGGTGCAGTTCTCGGAAGGGCCGAGGATTGCAAAGTCGACGCCGGCGCGCTGCATGAGCTTCGCCATCGACTGGGTGACCTTCTTGTTCTTGTCGTCGAAGGAACCCGCGCAACCGACCCAGTAGAGGTACTCGGCTTCGATCGGGTCGGTCCCGTCGATGATGTTGATGCCGTCCATGCCGTTGGCCCAGTCGCCACGTTCGCTCTGGCTCATGCCCCACGGGTTGGAGGAGTTCTCCATCGAGCGGAAGGCCTGGCCAAGCTCGGTTGGGAAGTTCGACTCCATCAGCGTCAGGTAACGACGCATGTCGAGGATCTTGTCGAGGATCTCGATGTCGACTGGGCAGATCTCGTCGCACGCCTTGCACGAGGTGCAGGCCCAGAGTTCTTCCTGCGTGATGCGGTCGAACATCCAGTTGGCCGGGACCGTGATGTCGTCGTCGACGCCGAGCGGCGGGGAGACAGCAGGGTCGCCGGTGCGGGCCATCACTTCGCCCGTCTTGAGGACGATCTCGCGCGGATCGAGCGTCTTTCCGGTGAGGTGGGCGGGGCACACGGAGGTGCAGCGACCACACATGGTGCAGGCATCGGTGTCGAGCAACTGCTTCCAAGTGAAGTCTTCGATGACGGAAGCGCCGAAGGTTTCGAGCTCGGTATCGCCAGACACGAGGTCGGGCATCGGCTTCATGGCGCCCTTCGGACGATCCTTGTCCTTGAGGTACATGTTCAGCGGTGAGGTGAACATGTGACGCAGCATCGTGGTTGGCAAGATGATGAGGAAGGCGATGAAGCTCACGACGTGAGCAATCCACCAGGCCTGATGCCAGCCGGCGACGTTGTCCCACTGATCGACCAGGTCGGCGAGTGGGTAGCCCACGAAGGACCACTTCTCGTATTCCGGCAGGCCCTGTTCGGCAATGCGGAACATTTCGGCGCCGAAGCCGGTGATGGAGATGGCCAAGAAGGTGCCCAGAATCACCATGTGTTCGGGCTTGCTCTTGATGCGGATGCGGTAGGGGCGCCAGTTCCATGGGCCATAACGGCGCACGATGGCGATCATGATGCCGCCGAGGAAGATCAGCCCGGCCGCGTCGCCCACGAGCACATAGCCGCGGTACACGTCGCCGTGGAGGAACTTCATGCTCTCGGGCAGCTGATGGTTGACCTCGAGCACCGTGGTGACCCCGAGGAGGATCAGAAACCCGAAGTAGATCATCGAGTGCATGATTCCGGCGCCCGGCTCACGCATGAGCGTTTTCATGTAGACACCGGCGCGGAAGTCGCCGCTGCGGCGCTTCACGTTCTTCATCGTGGTGCGGCGGTTGTCGGGGCGACCGCGCTCCCAGTTTTTCACCCGATTGGCGAACATCACTGACCCGTAGACCAGTAGCAGCGGAATGACGGTGTAGAAGGTGACCTTCACACTCGTCGGGATGTTGTCGAACACCTCACGCTGAACCGAGCTGTCGTCGTGCCAGTTGGTGAAGATCGGCGCGATGCCGGAACCGACCGTAAACAGGGCGATTCCGCAACCGAGCGCGATGACGAGTTGATGAGGCTTGATGCGCGATTTCATGGCGAGTCAAAGATACCTCTCTCGGTAACTCGGCGGCGCATCCAGCCCCGTTCGTTCAGATAGTGGGTTCATGTTCACGAAACAATCGTGAAATCGAGGGCTGCCAGCCTGCCGGCATGGACATCAGCCTGATTAGTTGGCCGGGTGAAGCAGATCGCCTGGCCTCGCTGCGGTCGAGCCGCGTGCCGCGGCTTCTCCTTGTTGACCGGGGTGCGCCGCCGCCGGTCACGGCCGACGAGTTAGAGGACTGGATTCGCGTGCCGGCGCCGGAGGAAGACTTGCGTGCCCGCGTCGAGGGTCTGTCGCGTCGAGCTGAGGCCGTCTGCCGGAAGAGCCCAGAGATGGACGAGCACGGTGTTGTGCTGTTCAACGGTGCCCACACCACGGTTCCGCCGGTGGAGGCTCGCCTGGTCGAGATGTTTATCGATGCCTTCGGCTCGGTCGTGAGCCGCGAGGATCTGTCCGAGGCGGGATGGCCGGGTGGTCACGCCACGCGCAACGCGCTCGACGTGCATGTGTTCAGGCTCCGGCGTCGCCTCGAAGGGGCGGGTCTGTCAATCCGGACTGTGCGTTCCCGGGGTTATCTCCTCGAGTCACTTGGGGCCTGAAAGATCGCCGTCAGGTACCTGACACAGCCTCGTGACGCGACGGCCTGCAACCGGTAACACTCGGCGAACAATCCCGAAATCCGGTGTCCGTATCTTTCGCATCACTGTCAACAAGTGATGTCTGAAGGGACAAGAACGTGCTCTTTATAACGGGGAGAACAATGAAGAAGCGGGGCCTTACCGTCGCGCTGATTTTGGGGTCGCTCTTTTGGGCGGCCCCAGCCTTTGGCCAGGACGATGTGACCCTCGAAGGTGTCGCCGAAGCTGCGGCAAACACGCAGGCGATCATGGACAACCTGTGGCTCGTTATAGCGGGTGCAATGGTCTTCTTGATGCAGGCAGGGTTTGCCTTCGTCGAGGCGGGCCTGACCCGGGCGAAGAACATCGCCAACATCATGGCGAAGAACCTTGCCGACATGGCGATTGGCGCAGTGGCCTTCTTCATCATTGGTTGGTCAATCGCCTATGGCACCAGCGATAGCAACTGGTGGGGCGGTCTCAACGACTTCTTCTTCAAGGACTCCGGCGATCCGAACGCGTTGTTTGACATGTCGGCCGGTCTCTCGCCCGCGACGAACTTCTTCTTCCAAGTCGTGTTCGCGGCAACCGCTGTCACTATCGCTTCTGGCGCAATGGCGGAACGGACGAAGTTCTCCGGCTACCTCATCTTCTCGGCCTTCATGACAGGGATCATTTACCCGGTCGTGGTCCACTGGACCTGGGGTGGCGGTCTCATCGCTCAGATCAACATCGGTGGCCGCGTCTACTCCGACTTCGCCGGTTCAACCATCGTGCACCTCACCGGTGGTGTGGCTGCGCTTGTCGGTGCCGCGATTCTTGGTCCACGCCTCGGCAAATACGGGCCCAACGGTGAGGCTCGGGCGATCCCGGGTCACAACGTCGGGTTTGCTGTGATCGGTGTCTTCATCCTCTGGTTCGGTTGGTTCGGCTTCAACGCGGGCTCGGAGCTGGCGGCTGATGGCCTTCTCTCGTTCCTGGCTATGAACACGCTTATGGCGGCGGCAGCCGGCGTTCTCGGTGCTTCGGTCATTGTCTACATGAAGACGGGGATCGCTGATGTCGCTATGGCCGGTAACGGCGCCTTGGCTGGCTTGGTCTCGATCACCGCTGCGGTGGGCACGGTCGAACCGTGGGCCGCACTCGTCATTGGCTTCCTCGGTGGCATGCTGGTGGTCTTCGCGGTGCTGTTCTTCGACAAGATCCGCATCGATGATCCGGTCGGCGCCATTGCCGTCCACGGTGTGTGCGGTATCTGGGGCACGCTTTCGATCGGCATCTTCGGCCGCTACGACGATGCGTTCCTCGGCGACGTGAACGTCGGCCTGATCTACGGCGGCGGCATCGAGCAGCTGCTAGTACAGGCGCTGATGGTCGTCATCGTCATCGCTTGGGTCGGCATTACGAGCTTCATCGTCTTCAAGGGGATCGACATGACTATCGGCCTGCGTGTCGACGAAGAGGAAGAAGTTCTTGGCCTCGATGTCGCCGAGCACGGCTCGGCGGGCTACGGGCTCGAGAACGTTGGTCTCAGGTAGTTCCCTCTCCTGCCTCCCCGTTCTGGCGTCACCTGTCTCCGGTTTCCGGTCGATGGTTGGCACCCGAGCGGATGAGGGCGGAGGGCCGCCTTGTTAGGCGCGGCGGACGCGGCCAACGTAGAGAATCGCGAGAACAACACCCAAAGGCGCATAGACGGCAGTGGCGACGGCCATTCCGAGGGTCCACACTCGTTCGCCATCGCGAAGCGCAAGCACGACTGCGGCGAGCACGATGACGATCGAAACAATGAAGACGATCCCGTTGAGTGCGCTGATGCCGATCATGCGAGCGACGTTACAGCCGCTCGGGGTGAGCTTCACGGTCGGCCTCGCGGGCGAGCGATAGCGTCGCCGCATGAAGAGTTTCACGGACAAGGTCGTTGTGATTACGGGCGCGGGCTCGGGTATGGGCCGGGCCTATGCACAGGAGTTCGAGAAGGTGGGCGCGAAGCTGGCGCTCTGCGACATCGACCCGGTAGGCCTGCAGGAGACGGTCGACGCACTGCAATCTCCTGGCGCAGATCGCGTGTTCTCATCGATGGTCGACGTGGCCGACGAGGAGGGCATGAACGAGTTCGCCGATGCATCTCGTGGTGCACTTGGCAACGCCAATATTGTCATCAACAACGCAGGCATCGCCGGCTCGATGGTCCCCGGATCCGAGATGTCGGTGAAGGATCACGAGCGTGTGTTCGCCGTGAACTTCTACGGGGTCGTCCACGGGACGCTGGCGTTTATGCCGCAACTCCATGTGGTCGACGAGGCCGCGCTCGTCAATGTCTCGAGCATCTTTGGGATGATCGGCGCTCCCGGCAACGCTGACTACTGCGCCACCAAGTTCGCCGTCCGGGGCTACACCGAAGTTTTCATGGCGGAGCTGGCGGACTCGCACATCCAGATCCACCTCGTGCATCCGGGTGGCATCGACACCAACATCGTCAAGGGCACTTCGGCCGAAGAGGGCGCAGCGGCGCTCTTGACGACCCCGCCAGCCGAGATCGCGGTGAAGGTCATCGAGGCAATCCGAAAGAACCGCCGACGGGTGGTCTTTGGCAACATGGCTCGGCCCGCCCGTTTCGTCTCGAACTTCATGCCGCTAGGCATGGTCTCGAAGATGTTGAAGAAGGGCGCCGACCGCGACGAAGGCCTCGGCGCTCCGCAGGAACAAAGTTGATGGCCTGACACTCAATGTTTTGGTGTCGATGGGAATATCCCTGGGTATCGTCCGGTTCAATTACCTGAATCCCCCAAGATCTCCCCAAAACACCACGCACGGCCGCCACAAGCGTCGTACGCAGAACGAAAGTGAGCACGTCATGCCTAAAGCAGTCGGTATCGATCTCGGTACTACCAACTCCGTTGTTTCCGTCCTCGAGGGCGGCGATCCCGTCGTGATCCCCAATGCTGAGGGATCCCGCACTACCCCGTCGGTTGTCGCGTTCACTAAGGACGGCGAAGTGCTCGTCGGCGAAGTCGCCAAGCGCCAGGCCATCACCAACCCCGAACGCACGATCCGTTCAGTGAAGCGCCATATGGGCACCAACTGGACCGTCGATATCGACGGCAAGGGTTACAACCCGCAAGAGATTTCGGCCCGCACGCTGATGAAGCTCAAGCGTGACGCCGAGGAATACCTGGGCGACACCGTCACCCAGGCCGTGATCACCGTTCCCGCCTACTTCGACGATGCCCAGCGCACCGCCACGCAGGAAGCCGGTCAGATCGCGGGTCTCGAAGTACTTCGTATCATCAACGAGCCCACTGCGGCCGCTCTGGCCTACGGCCTCGACAAAGAGACCGAAGATCAGATCATCCTCGTGTTCGACCTCGGCGGCGGCACCTTCGATGTGTCGGTGCTCGAGCTCGGCGACGGTGTTTTTGAAGTGAAGTCCACCGCCGGCGACACCAAGCTTGGCGGCGACGATTGGGACGATGCCGTCATCGACTGGCTCGCTGATTCGTTCAAGGGCGACCACGGCGTTGACCTTCGTAGCGATGCAATGGCCGCGCAGCGCCTGAAGGAAGCAGCCGAGAAGGCCAAGATCGAATTGAGCCAGACCCAGTCGACCCAGGTCAACCTGCCCTTCATCACCGCCACCGATGCGGGTCCCCTCCACCTCGACTACGAGCTCACCCGAGCCAAGTTCCGGGAGCTCACCGCCGACCTCCTCGCCCGTTGCAAGAAGCCGTTCGAGCAGGCCATCAAGGACGCCGGTCTCACCAAGGGCGAGATCGACCATGTCGTCCTCGTCGGTGGTTCCACTCGTATGCCCGCGGTTGCCGATCTCGTCAAGGAGATGACCGGCTCCGAGCCCAACAAGACCGTGAACGCCGATGAAGTCGTCGCCATTGGTGCCGCGGTCCAGGCTGGCGTGCTCAAGGGCGAGGTCAAGGACATTCTGCTCCTCGACGTCACTCCGCTGTCACTCGGCATCGAGACCAAGGGCGGCGTCATGACCACCCTGATCGAACGTAACACCACCATTCCCACCCGTAAGAGCGAAACCTTCACGACGGCAGAAGACAATCAGCCGTCGGTGGAGATCCACGTGCTTCAGGGTGAGCGTGAGATGGCGCAATACAACAAGACCCTGGGCAAGTTCCAGCTCGTCGACCTGCCCCCTGCCGTTCGCGGCTTGCCGCAGATCGAGGTCGTGTTCGACATCGACGCCAACGGCATCGTCCACGTGTCCGCCAAGGACAACGCCACCAACAAGGAGCAGTCGATGACCATCACCGGTCAGAGCTCGCTCTCCGACGACGTCATCGATCAGATGGTGAAGGACGCCGAAGCCCACGCCGAGGAAGATCGCACGCGCAAGGAAGAGGCGGAGATCCGCAACACCGCCGACACCCTCGTGTACCAGACGGACAAGCTCCTCAAGGACCAAGCCGACAACGTCACCGACGACGAGAAGTCCACCATCGAAGCCAAGCTGGCCGACTTGAAGACCGGGCTCGAAGGCACCGACCTTGAAGCGATCAAGGACGCCACCGAAGGCCTCATGTCCGCCAGCCAGGAATTCGGCGCGCGTCTCTACGAGGCGGCAGCCGCGGAAGAGCGTGAAGCCGAGACCGAGGCCGGCACCCCTGATGACGACGAAGTGGTCGACGCTGAGATTATCGAGGACGACGCTGACGGCGAAGAGTCGTGAGCGACGTAGACGAACCCACAATCGACGCAGATACCGCGGAGATCGAGGCCGAGTCGGACGAAACCCCCGCGTCCGACTCGGCTGAGCCGCTCACGGTCGAGTCGTTGGTCGCCACGTTGGAGGCCGTCACCGTCGAACGAGATCAGCATCTCGCTGATCTACAACGCGTCAGCGCCGACTTCAGCAACTTTCGTAAGCAAACCGACAAGCGCAACCGCGACATGGCCAAACAGGCCGGGTCGCGGGTGGCCGAGGCGTTGCTGCCCGTGCTCGACGCGTGTGACGCGGCGGCCCAGCAAGGCGCCGAGGGAGTTGAGCCGATTGCGTCTCAGCTTCGCGGTGTATTGATGGGCTCTGGTCTCGAGCTGATCTCCGATGAGAACGAACCCTTCGATCCCAACCGTCACGAGGCCGCGATCAGCGAGCCTGGCGACGAGGGTCAAGAGGTCGCGATCGTCGCCCAGTTGCTTCGCACTGGTTACGCATGGAATGGCCGGGTGCTCCGTGCCGCCATGGTCAAGGTCAAGGGTTAGCGCCGTTCGCTCCGCTCACGCCGTGCGCTTCGCTTACTAACCCGGAGTTCGGCTCCGCGCCGTTCGCTCCGCTCACTAACGGAGTTCGGCTCCGCCGAACATCCCGAACATCCCGAACATCCAAAAGTTCACATCGCAAATAACGCCGAAGGAGGTGTCGCATGAGTGCTGAACCGCAGAAAGACTGGTTCGAGAACGACTACTACAAGGCGCTCGGCGTCGACGCGAAGTCTTCGGCCAAAGACATTACGAAGGCCTACCGCAAGCTCGCGCGCCAGCTGCATCCCGACGCCAATTCAGGCGACGCCACCGCCGAGGAACGATTCAAGAAGGTCAGCTCCGCCTACGAGGTGGTCGGCGATGACGAGAAGCGAACCCGCTACGACGAGGTCCGCCGCATGGGCCCTAGGTCGGGCGGCTTCGGTGGCCCGGGTGGCCCCGGAGGGAATGTCGGAGTCGATGACATCAGTGATCTACTTGGCGGGCTCTTTGGTCGCGGTGGCCGTGGCGGTCGCGGTAGTCGAGGCGGCCAACAGCAGTCGCGGGCCCAGCCGGGCGCCGACCTTGAGGCTGACCTCACCCTCGACTTCGACGATGCGGTCAATGGTCTCGAAACCACCATCACGCTCACGAGTGAAGCCTCCTGTTCCACCTGCGCTGGCAGCGGCTCACAGCCCGGGTCAACTCCCGAAACCTGTGGTGCTTGCGAGGGCAAGGGTGTGCAGGACGAAAATCAAGGCCTGTTCTCGTTCAGCCGACCGTGTGCGTTGTGTGGCGGTCGTGGCGCGGTCATCACCGACCCGTGTCGCACCTGCCGAGGAATCGGTGTTGAGATTCGTCCCCGCGATGTGAAGGTGCGTATTCCCGCAGGTGTGAAGACCGGTCAGAAGATCCGGCTGAAGGGCCGCGGCGGGCCCGGTCGGCTCGGCGGCTCGCCTGGCGATCTCTTCGTCAAGGTGAAGGTGGCCGACCATCCGCTGTTTGGTCGATCCGGCAAGGATCTCACCATCGAAGTACCGATCACATTCGCCGAAGCCGCGCTGGGCGCCGACGTGAAAGTGCCGACTCTCGACATCGACACGGTCACTATTCGTATTCCAGCCGGTACCGCCACCGGCAAGACCTTCCGCCTTCGCGGCAAGGGTGGCGCTGGCGATCTTCTCGCCACTGTGATGGTCTCAGTGCCTACCGATCTATCCGACGAACAACGAGCGGCGGTGCAGGCCTTGGCTGACGCCACGACCGAATCGCCTCGCGCTCACCTGGGAGTCTGACCATGGAGAACGAACGCTTTCACCGAGCCGTCTACATCATCTCGGTCGCGGCCGAGTTAGCCGGCGTGCATCCACAGACCTTGCGAATCTACGAACGCAAAGGGCTTGTCGACCCGGCCCGCACGGGTGGCGGGAGTCGTCGTTATAGCGATGCCGACATAGCGCTGCTCCAGCGAATCCAGGGTCTCACCACCGACGGGCTCAACCTTGCGGGGGTGAAGCGTGTGCTCGATCTCGAGCATCGTGTCGCCCAACTCGAAGGCGAACTGGCCGCCACCCAAGCGGCCAACAATCAGGCTGTCAATCAGGTACACCGCCAATACCGCCGCGACCTCGTCCCCCTGCGCCAAGCCGTCACCCTCTACAAGCGCTAACCCTCTCGTTCTGGGTGAACGGGGTCGTTGATTCCGGGTAAATGTTCACCCAGAACGAGAGGGTTAGGGAGAATTTCTGAGCAGGAGCGGGAACACTGTCGTGCCCAGATGGGTTGGATGGTACGTCGATCCCCTATCGAAAGATTGTCCTATGTCTGTGCACACTTGGCTCCATCTTGGGCCGGTCCGTGACCGTGAGTGGGAGACCTCGGAATGTGGCCACCAGTGACCACGGCCGACCTCACCACGCACGTTCTCGCCCTTCGTTATCAATCGATCCGCGACCAGACCGAAGCACTTGCGTCGGTTCTGAGCCCCGAAGACCAGGTTGTGCAGTCGATGCCCGACGTCAGCCCCACGAAGTGGCATCGGGCCCACATCACCTGGTTCTTCGAGACGTTTCTTCTCCTCCCGCACTCTCCGGGCTATGAGCCGGTCGAGGAGTACTACGGCTATCTCTTCAACTCGTACTACGAGGCCGCCGGTGATCGCCACCCCCGGGCCGATCGCGGCCTGATCACGCGGCCCACCAATGATCAGGTGGCGGACTATCGCCGCCGGGTGGACGCATCAATGCAGGCGCTCATCACGTCATTGGCGGGTGAACAACGCAAGATCGTTGAGCTGATCGAACTCGGCCTTCATCACGAGCAACAGCATCAAGAGCTGATCTTGATGGACATCAAACACGTTCTGTCGCGTAACCCATTCTCACCGGCCTACGACGACCGGCTAGCCCGTTCCAGCGCCCCCGTTCCGCCGCTCGGTTGGGTCGACCACCCCGGTGGCATCGTGTCGATTGGTCACAAAGGCGACGGCTTCCATTTTGACAACGAAGGCCCCCGACACGACGCACTGATCCCCGCACATCGACTTGCTGACCGAGCCACCACCAACGGCGAGTGGCTCGAGTTCATGGCTGATGGTGGCTACTCCAACGCTGCGCTCTGGTTGTCTGACGGCTGGCACACCGTTCGTCGGGAGAGCTGGGATGCGCCGCTCTATTGGCATCGCAGCGATGACGGCTGGGCGATCCACACCCTCTACGGCGAGCGATCAGTCGACCCCAGCGAGCCCGTCGTGCACATCAGCTTCTACGAGGCCGACGCGTTTGCTCGGTGGGCGGGCGCCCGGCTCCCGACCGAGTTCGAATGGGAGGCCCACGCGGCCGATCAGTCGATCGGCGGCAACCTCGGCGCCAGCGAATTACACCCAACCCCCGCCTCGGGGACCGGCCATCGTCAGCTCTTCGGCGATGTCTGGGAGTGGACGAGCAGCGCCTATGCGCCCTATCCCGGCTTTCGTCCGGCCGAGGGTGCGGTGGGTGAATACAACGGCAAGTTCATGGTCGATCAACAGGTGTTGCGCGGCGGCTGTTGTGCCACACCCGCAGGCCACGTGCGAGCGACCTACCGAAACTTCTTCCCGACCCATGCGAGGTGGATGTTCTCCGGACTCCGTCTCGCTACGGACGCGGGAGGAGTGGCATGAACGAGGTAATTTCGGTGCAAGTAGACGTACACCTCGGGCCCAATGATCTCGCGGAGGCGCTGCGCGTCGACATTCGCGAAGGACTCACGAGTGAGCCGAAAGAGCTGCAGCCGAAGTGGCTTTACGACGAGGCCGGAAGCGACCTCTTCGACCAGATCACCCGCCTTGAGGAGTACTACCCGACCGAGGCCGAGCGGGAGATCTTGCTTCGCCACGCGACGACGATCATCGAGCGGGCCGATGTCGAAACGATTGTTGAGCTTGGAGCGGGCACGTCAGACAAGACGCGAGCGCTCCTCGATGCCGCGCAAGATCATGGTCGGCTCGAACGATTTATCCCGTTCGACGTGAGCGAGGAGTTCCTCCGTCAGACGGCCACGACGTTTGCCGAGAAGTACCCCGGTCTCGCCGTTCACGGGGTGGTGGGCGACTTCGATCGCCATCTCGACAAGATTCCTCGTGGCGGCAAGCGCATGGTTGTGCTGTTGGGCGGCACGATCGGCAACTATCCGACTCTCGAGCGCAAGGAATTCCTGAAGGAGATCGTCGCGGGAATGGAACCGGGTGACCGATTCCTCCTCGGCGCCGATCTCGTCAAGAGCGAAGACCGACTCGTGCTGGCCTACGACGATCCGTACGGCATCACTGCGGCGTTCACAAAGAACGTGCTGCGGGTCCTTAACCGCGAACTTTCGGCCAACTTCGATCTCGACCAGTTCGAGTCGATCGCTCGATGGGATCAACACGAGGAATGGATGGACCTCGGGCTCGAGAGTCGGATCGATCAGCGGGTGCGGATCGACGCGCTCGATCTCGACGTCGACTTTCGCGCGGGCGAGTTCATGCGCACCGAGGTTTCAGGGAAGTTCCGCATTGAGCGATTCACGGCAGAACTCGCCGCAGTCGGACTCCACGTGGAGCATTGGTTCACCGACACCGGCGGCGATTTCGCCGTTAGCTTGTCGGTGCTTCGTTAGCGGATGGGAATAACACTGCCTTCGCCAAAGTTGAGCATAAGGCACTCAGTTTTTCTGATGTAGCGTAACCACTTCTGGAGGTCATCACCCATGGCGCTCGATCCCAACCGTTGGACACTCAAGACCACCGAAGCCTTCTCGGCAGCTACCGAAGCGGCCCGGGCTGCTTCGCACCCCGAAGTGGTTCCCGCCCATCTTCTCATTGCGTTGTTGGGGCAAGAGGAAGGCCTTGTTCTGCCTCTTCTCGTGAAGGTCGGTGTGGACATCCCTAGCGCCCGCAATCAGGCTGCTGATGCCCTCAGGAAGCTGACCAACGCCTATGGCTCAGACCCCCAGCTCGCGAAGGAGCTGCGTGAGGTATTGGATGACGCCGACCAGGTCCGTGGCGATCTGGCCGACGAATATCTTTCGACCGAGCACCTTCTATTGGCTCTGGGCAACGCGATTGCGGTCGACAAGGAGACATTGCTCTCCGCGCTCCGCGAAGTCCGTGGCAGTCATCGCGTCACGAGCCAGACCCCGGAGAACGAGTTTCAGGCCCTCGAGCGATACGGGCGTGACCTCACCGAAGCCGCTCGGCTGGGAGAACTCGACCCCGTGATCGGACGCGATGAAGAGATTCGCCGGGTCATTCGTGTCCTGTCGCGGCGAACCAAGAACAACCCGGTTCTCATTGGCGAGCCCGGAGTGGGAAAGACCGCGATCGTTGAGGGACTCGCCACTCGCATCGTTGAGGGCGACATTCCCGAGTCGCTCAAGAACAAGCGGCTCATCAGCCTCGACATGTCCGCGATCGTCGCCGGCGCGAAGTATCGGGGAGAGTTCGAAGAGCGGCTCCAGGCGGTCCTCAAAGAGATTGAAGATGCCGACGGCGAAGTCATTACCTTTGTCGACGAGATGCACACGGTCGTGGGCGCCGGCGGGGCCGAGGGTGCAATGGACGCCGGCAACATGATGAAGCCGATGCTGGCTCGCGGCCTCCTGCGGATGGTCGGCGCAACGACCCTCGATGAGTACCGCAAGTATGTCGAGAAGGATCCCGCGCTTGAGCGCCGCTTCCAGCAGGTGCTGGTCGAGCCACCTTCCGTCGACGCGACGATCGCGATCCTGCGCGGCCTCAAGGAAAAGTACGAAGTCCACCACGGCGTCCGTATCAAAGACAGCGCGCTTGTGGCCGCCGCCACGCTCAGCGATCGTTACCTCACAGGTCGGTTCCTGCCGGACAAGGCGATCGACCTCATCGATGAAGCGGGAAGTTCGCTGCGGATCGAGATCGACTCGGTGCCGACCGAGATCGATGTCGTAGAGCGGCGTATCCGTCAGCTGGAGATCGAGAAGCACGCGCTGGCGAAGGAGACCGATGCCGCGTCGACCGAACGTCTCGACGATCTCGACCGCGAACTCGCCGACCTCACAGAGACCCTCAGCGGGCTCACCGCTAGGTGGCAGGCAGAGAAGGACGCAATTTCAGCGCTTCGCGACCTCAACGAGGAGCTCGATCTCGTGCGCGGTGAGGTAGAGCGCCAAACTGATCTCGAAGTCGCCGCGGAGCTGCGATACGGGCGGATTCCAGAACTTGAGCGGCTCTTCGATGCGGCTCGCGAGGATCTCGACACGATCCAGGCGGAGTCCTCCATGCTGAAAGAAGAGGTCGACGAGGAAGATATCGCCGAGGTCGTGTGCCGTTGGACGGGGGTGCCCATCTCCCGGCTGATGGAGGGCGAAATCCAAAAGCTCGTGCAGCTTGAGGAACACCTTCATGAGCGTGTAGTTGGCCAACACGATGCTGTGGGTGTCGTTGCCAACGCGATCCGCCGCTCGCGCGCGGGCCTAAGCGATCCAAATCGCCCTATTGGCAGCTTCTTGTTCCTCGGTCCAACGGGTGTCGGCAAGACGGAGTTGGCGCGGAGCCTTGCGGCGTTCCTCTTCGATGACGAACGAGCCATGGTGCGCATCGACATGTCGGAATACATGGAGAAGCACAGCGTCAGCCGGTTGATCGGTGCCCCTCCGGGGTATGTCGGTTATGAGGAAGGTGGCCAGCTCACGGAAACGGTGCGGCGCCGGCCTTACGCGGTGGTGTTGCTCGACGAGGTAGAGAAGGCCCATAGCGATGTCTTCAATGTGCTCTTGCAGCTGCTTGACGATGGACGGCTTACCGATGGCCAGGGTCGCACCGTCGACTTTTCCAATGTCGTGCTGATCATGACGTCGAACCTGCCGGGAGAACCGCAAGATTTCTTCCGTCCCGAATTTGTCAATCGGATTGACGACATCGTCCGGTTCCGCTCACTCACCGAGGAAGATCTCCTAGAGATCGTCGATATCCAGCTCGATGGCCTCGCTGGGCGCCTGGCCGACCGGCGACTCACGCTCGGTGTCACCGCCGAGGCGAAGCTTCTCCTGGCCTCACAAGGTTTTGAACCAGCGTTCGGTGCTCGCCCGTTGAAGCGGCTCATTCAGCGCCTCATCGGCGACCCGCTGGCCATGGCCTTACTCGAGGGGGAGTACCTCGAAGGGGCCACGGTCACCGTGGCTGTGGACAGGCCTATGGACAACCCGACGCTCGTTCTGCGCTAGCCGACGGTTCCGGCGCTCACGGCGGGTTGCTTATCACCCTCCGTGGGTTTCCCGACCACTAGTTTCCTCATTGGAGTGCGGGAGAGCAATGTGAAGCTGCGACGGCTGTGGAAACCGCTGTCTGGCGCCGCCTTGCTCGTTGTTGGTTTGCTCATTGGAGTTCCCCCGGATTTTGAGACACGGGTTGTTGTGATTGGTCATTCTGCTTTGGATGCAGCGTAGGCCTCGGCGACTCCCAGCGACCCGGCGATCTTGCACCGGGGCTGATCCGAAGAACGCGCATACGCGACCGCCTCAGCCTTGAACTCGTCGGTGTAGGTGTATCTGTTACCCATTCGGAACTCCTTCCCCAAGAGATTCTCTCAGCAAGCGGTGTCTCACAAAACGGGGAACTCCAAGGTCGCGATTCCCGCTGGCGAGTGCAACATCAACGGTGCGACCTATGACGGCTCCACGGGTTGCGCTCTCGCTGGAATCCAGGAGTTCGAGCAGCTGTTCCTCGAGTTCATCGATGCACAGGACGATGTGGTCGCGACGACCGACTCGTCGGACGATCTCGCCGATTTGGTTGAAGAGGCCGAGTGGGTCGGCAGTCTTGGCATTGTGGTTCTCGACCGCGACGTGGCCACGGTTCGTGCCACTCACCTCTACGCCGACCAGACGGTCGGTTCGCCTGAACACGTCCACTCGGTGATGCCCTCGTGCTTCGGCGCCGTTCTCGTGCCGCCGACGACCACAACCACGACGACGAACACCACGGTTCCGCTGACCACGACGGTCATCGAGTCACCGGCAACAGTTGCGCCCACCACGACAGTGGCGGTGACCACCACCACGGTAGCGAAGCAGGTGCTGTCCGAGGTTCAAGAGAATCCTGATCCCGACCCGGTGGTCGGCGATCCAACGTTCACGGGCTGACTCCCCGTTTTGGCGGGGACCGTCACCCCGCCGAAAATTTCAATGCACCCTGGACTGAAAGGGCGAGGTACTGACTCTTGTGAGTCACGCCTCGTCCTTTCAGGTTTTCGGGACCCGCTTCTCTCCGAACTGGACGAGTTACGGGTTTAGAACAGGGGTTGGGGAATCCGGTGGGCAGTTTTCGCCGCGGGGGCTAACATCTGTCGGTAACGCAATTCCGTGAGAGGAGAGCGCCGTGCCAGCGACCGTTGTCGTCGGTACCCAGTGGGGCGATGAAGGTAAGGGGAAGTTCACCGACCTTGTCGCCAAAGAGATGGAGATGGTGGTTCGCTACCAAGGCGGACACAACGCCGGTCACACACTTGTGGTCGACGGTGAAACCTTTGCTCTCCAACTCGTACCGAGTGGGATCTTGTACGACCACATCACGCCGGTTATCGGCAATGGTGTAGTTGTCGACCCGCGGGTATTACTCGCGGAAATGGACACCTTGGAAGCAAAGGGTGTCGATTGCAGCAGTTTGAAGGTGTCGGGTAACGCCCACCTGATCATGCCGTATCACCAGGAACTGGATGCGCTGCACGAGCGCCAACTCGGTGATGCCAAGCTTGGCACCACCAAGCGCGGCATTGGACCGGCGTATGCCGACAAGGCTATGCGGGTGGGTCTGCGGGTCCAAGACCTTGAAGACGCCAAGATCTTCCGGGCGAAGCTGGATGCCGTCCTCAGCCACACCAATCAGGTGTTGACGAAGGTGTTCGACGTTGATCCAGTTAACGCCGACGAGATCGCCGCCGAATACCTCGACGTGTGCGCCCCTCGTATCGTGCCGCACATCGCCGATGCCATCACACTCGTGCATAACGCTCTCGAGGCTGGTCAGGGTGTCCTCCTCGAGGGTGCCCAGGCAACCTTCCTCGATCTCGACCACGGCACATACCCGTTTGTCACGTCTTCCAACCCAGTCGCCGGCGGCGCTTGCACTGGCGCGGGTATTGGCCCCCGAGATATCGATCGCATCATTGGCGTGGCCAAGGCCTACATCACCCGTGTTGGGTCAGGACCGTTCCCCACCGAGCTCTTCGACGACATCGGCGAGCATCTCGTCGACGTCGGCCACGAATACGGCACCAACACCGGTCGGCGTCGCCGTCCGGGCTGGTTCGACGCAGTGATGATGCGTCAAGCGGTTCGGGTGAATTCGCTGTCCGAGGTTGCGCTCACGAAGCTCGACATCCTCGACGGTCTCGAATCGCTCAAGGTCTGCGTCGCCTATGAAATCAGCGGCACCCGCCACGATCAGCTGCCGTATCACCAGAGCGAACTTCATGCCGCCACGCCGATCTATGAAGAACTGCCGGGCTGGGGCTCCGACATCAGCTCGATCACGAACCCTGGCGACCTGCCAAAGAACGCGGCGGACTACATCAGCTTCTTGGAAGCGCAGATCGGTGTGCCGATCCGGCTCGTCGGTGTGGGGCCAGGGCGAGAACAGTTTCTCGACCGGGCGGCGTGAGCCTTTTCGGCTCACGCCGGCATCAGCCGAAGGGCTGGCTCCAGTCGATGGGAGGAGCCACGCCGTCGGCCGGTCCACTTCCCAGAGGCGGAGCCGGCGGCATTTCGTTGAATAAGCCCGCGAGTTCTTGGGTGACGACAGCACCGTTGTCGGGAATAGTCGCCCGAAGCCGTTCAAGGTCTTCTTTGGTTGGCGCGAGCGGATCGCTGAGCACCGGATCGGCGGGCCTTGACGGGTCGGTCGCTTCGCCTGCTCCAGACTCGAGAGCAGCACGTTCGGCGAACGCCTTGACGCGGTGTTTCACCGCTCGCTTGTGCATTTCCGCACGCGTTCCGTGGGCCCGAACACCGCCGGCCACCATCGCGCACTCCTTACAGAGCGCCTTCTTGGGGCCAAATGGGTACACGAGGCAGAGTTCGCAGTATTCCCCACCGCGACGGCGGCAGATGTCTTCGGCGCGCTCAAAGCTGTGGTCTCGGCAAAGTCCGGTGAGTTCCGTCACGTTTTTCTCCTCGTGTCGTGCTGTTCCTGTCGGCGCATGACATGGGATTCTTGATGAGTCGATTGACTCGTGACAGGGTCGTCTTATGAGCGATGTCTTGCCGAATCTGTTGTCCGAGCGTTACGCCAGCGCGGCGATGAATGAAATCTGGTCGCCGGAGCGCAAGATCGTGCAAGAGCGGCGCCTTTGGCTCGCAGTGCTCCGCGCCCAGAAGCAGCTTGGTGTCGACGTGCCCGATGATGTTGTCGAGGCCTACGAAGCGGTTATCGACAATGTCGATTTGTCGTCCATTGCTGAGCGTGAGGCCATCACCCGCCACGATGTGAAGGCTCGGATCGAAGAGTTCTGCGATCTGGCCGGCCACGAACACATCCATCGCGGGATGACATCTCGCGACCTCACGGAAAACGTCGAACAGCTGCAAGTCCGCGCCGCGCTCGAACTCGTGCGTGATCGTATGGTGGCCGTACTGGCCCGCGTGGGTGTCCTCGCAGCCACACACATAGACCGAGTGATCGTGGCCCGTACCCACAACGTCTCAGCCCAGGCCACCACGCTCGGCAAACGATTTGCGGACGTTGCGGAGGAAATGATGATCGGACTCGAGCGGATCGAGGGCCTGCTGGTTCGGTATCCGCTGCGTGGGATCAAGGGTCCTGTGGGCACGAGGCTCGATCAGCTGGACCTGCTTGGTGACCCCGACAAGGTCGATCAGCTCGAAGCGACGGTTGCCGAACATCTCGGGTTTGCCCGGGTGTTCGACAGCGTCGGCCAGGTGTATCCCCGCTCGCTCGATCTTGATGTCGTCTCAGCCCTCGTGCAGGCGGCCTGTGGCCCCGCGAGCGCCACCACCACGTTGCGCCTCATGGCCGGCCAAGAGCTCGCAACGGAGGGATTCCGTCCGGGTCAGGTCGGCTCCACCGCGATGCCCCACAAGATGAACGCGCGTAGCGCCGAGCGTGTGGGTGCGCTGCGCACGATTCTCGACGGTCATCTCGCGATGGCTGCGAGCCTCGCTGGACGTCAGTGGAACGAGGGCGACGTGAGCTGCTCCGCCGTCCGCCGCATCATGCTGCCAGACGCGTTCCTGGCTATCGACGGGCTGCTGCAAACGGCCCTCGTTGTCTTCGAAGAGTTGGGTATCTTCCCCGCGGTCATGAACGCGGAACTGGCCCGTGATCTTCCATTCCTCGCCACTACCCGTGTGCTCACGGCCGCGGTCGAAGCGGGCCTCGGGCGCGAAGAGGCGCACGAGTTCGTCAAGGAACATGCCGTGTCGGCCGCGCTCGATCGACGAGAAATGAGCGGCGCGCCTGATCTCGTTTCGCGGCTCGTCGATGATGAGCGAATTCCCTTGGACCGGGCCGCAATCGAATCGCTTCTCGCCGACCCCACCGAATTCACTGGCACCGCAATCGCCCAAGTGGGTCGAATCATCAGTCGCATCGACGCGATTGTCGCGCTGCACCCCGAAGCTGCGGCCGCAGCGTCAGAGGTGCGGGTCTAGCCCAATGGCTTAGAGCCCTCCGCTATGGTCGCCGCCATGGCCTCTGAAGAACTTCTAGCGCACCTGAAAGCTCACTCGGTTCGAGAGGGCGACTTCACGCTGAAGTCGGGTCGCAAGAGCCGCTGGTTCATCGATTCAAAACAGACAGCGTGTCGACCCGATGGGATCATTGCGGTCGCCGATGCGGCCCTCGAAGTCATTCCGGCGGAAGCGACGGCGATCGGCGGGCTCACCATGGGCGCCGATCCGGTGGCCTTCGGCATTGCCGCGGTCGCAGCCACTCGCGGCCGTGATCTCCGTTCGTTCTCCATCCGCAAGGAGGCGAAGGGGCACGGCGTGACCGGTCGACTCGCCGGTGCACTGATGGAAGGCGACAAGGTCGTCATCACCGAAGACACGGTCACTCGGGGTTCGTCGCTGATGGAAGCGGCCAATGTGGTGCGTGAGCTTGGGGCGGAACCGATCCTGATCATCGCGATCGTTGATCGCGGTGGGACGGCGGAGGCAATGGCGGCCGAGGCTGGCATCCCGTTCAAGGTTCTGGTGACGGCGATGGATCTCGGTTTTAACTACGGCGACTGAGGGCATTCCCGCTAGCGTCCTTCCGGTGCAGAACGCTCCAACCGCCGCCTTTTCCATCACGCTCAAGATGTCACTCGACAACGTGCCGGGCACCATGGGCCGATTTGCTACCGCGATTGGCGAAGCGGGCGGCAATATCGCCGCCATCCCTGGATTTGAAGCCAAGGGACCCACGGTCGTGCGGGCGATTGATGTGCACTGCCGCTCAGAAGAACACGCTGCGCACATCGCCGCAGAGGTCGATGCCCTCGACGGTGTCACCGTGCTCGAGTGGTGGGACCGCACCTACAAGCTTCATGAGGGCGGCAAGATCGAAGTGCTGCCGCTGTGCTCTGTCGGCGATGCCGACGACCTCGCGATGGCCTACACACCGGGCGTGGCTCGGGTGTGCATGAGCATTCACAACAACCCGGCGCTCGCCCACAAGTACACGATCAAGAAGAACACCGTCGCCATCGTGAGCGACGGCACTGCGGTGCTCGGCCTTGGCAACATCGGCCCAATGGCCGCCATGCCGGTGATGGAAGGCAAGGCGCTCCTGTTCAAGGAGTTCGCCGGGGTCGATGCCTTCCCGATCTGTCTCGACACGCAAGACATCGAAGAGATCATCGAGACCGTGATCCGGCTGGCCCCCACCTTTGGCGGCATCAACCTTGAAGACATCGCGGCGCCCGCCTGTTTCGAGATCGAAGAACGCCTTAAGGCTGCGCTCGACATTCCGGTCTTTCACGACGACCAACACGGCACCGCCGTGGTGGCGCTCGCGGCGCTGAACAATTCGCTCAAGCTGGTCGGCAAAAAGATGGGCGATCTCAGCGTCGTCATCTCCGGCATGGGTGCCGCCGGTGTGGCCTGCGGCAAGATCCTGATCGACGCCGGCGTCGGCGAAGTGGTCGGCGTTGACAGCACTGGCGCGGTCTACAGCGGCCGCGATCGTCTCAATGAGGCAAAGCAGTGGTTCGCCAACAACACCAACCCCGACCGCAAGGCCGGCACGCTCCAAGAGGTGCTTCGGGGCGCTGACGTGTTCATGGGTGTGAGTGCGCCGAATCTGATCGACGCCTCCGATGTCCGCAAGATGGCCAAGGATCCAATCGTCTTCGCCATGGCGAACCCCGATCCAGAAATTCGTCCGGAAGAGGCCGACGGCCTCGCGGCGGTGATGGCCACCGGTCGTTCCGACTTCCCGAACCAGATCAACAACGTGCTCGCCTTCCCCGGAATTTTCCGTGGTGCGCTCGATGCCAACGCCCACAGTGTGACGGAGAACATGAAGGTCGTGGCGGCCAAGGCCATCGCTGAGTGCGTGAGCGACGACGAACTCAACAAGGACTATGTGGTCCCGTCGGTGTTCGATCGTTCCGTGGCGCCTCGCGTCGCCGGAGCAGTCGCCGCTCAAGCCATCGCCGACGGCGTCATCCGCCCCTAACTCTCTCCGTTCTGTGACGGCTCACGTGCGATATACGCACGTCAGACGTCACAGAAGCGGAGGCTTGGATCTAGGGTCAACGGCCATGCCGCCGAGCCCTGAATATCGTCACCTGTTGTCGCCGATTTCTATCGGCTCGATGACGGTGCGCAACCGCATGGTGATGGCGCCGATGGGTGTCGAGATTGTCGACCACGACGGCAAGGCCAACGAGGGCATAGTTCGCTACTACGAGGAGCGGGCCCGAGGCGGCGTTGGCCTCATCATCACCGAAGTGTGTGCCGTGGGGTATCCCCGAGGCGCGAACTCGATCCATCAGCTCGGCCTGTCCGACGACTCCTTCATCGAGCCGCTGAAGACCCTTACTTCGCGGGTGCAATCACATGGCGCCAAGATTGCCGTGCAGCTCGTGCACCACGGCAAGGTCTCGCGTGTTGACCAGAAGGAACAGCGCGATGTGCTGGTGCCGTCGATTCCTGAGTGGCACGGCTCGATGTCGATGATCAACGACCTCACCGTCGACGAGATGATGAAGATGGCGGAAGCCAACGGGGGAGGGGCGCCGAAGCTCAAGCCCATGGACGCCGACGACATCGCCTACGTCATCGACCTGTTCGTCTCGGCCGCCGTTCGGGCGAAAAAGGCGGGGTTCGATGCCGTCGAGGTGCATGGTGCGCACGGCTATCTACTCTCGGGGTTCATCTCGCGGCAGTGGAACCTTCGCGACGACGAATACGGCGGCTGCCTTGAGAACCGCGCTCGCTTGTTGTGTGACGTGCTGCGGGAAACGAAGCGCCGCGTCGGAGACGACTTCCCGGTCTGGTGTCGGCTCGATGCGCTTGAATACGCCACGCCCAGTGGCATCACGTTCGAAGAGACCGAAGTGGTTTCCCAGCTAGCCGTCGAAGCGGGCGCCGACGCGATCAACCTGAGCGCCTACGGCGACATGACTTCGGCGTCGGCCTTTACGGAGGGCACCCTTCCACATCGCGAGGCGACCCATTCGGCGATGACCGGCCGGCTCAAGACAAAGGTCGACGTGCCGGTGATCGGCGTTGGCCGAATCCGCCCGGAGACGGGCGACGACATGATTGCGTTCGGCAAGGCTGACCTGGTGGCCATGGGCCGCCAGATGTTGGCTGATCCGGAGACGGCCAACAAGGTGGCCGAGCAGCGAGAAGACGACATCCGTCCCTGCATCAATTGTTATGTGTGCGTGGCTCGACCGTTCTTCGACGAGCGAGTTCGTTGTGCGGTCAATCCGGTACTCGCCAACGAGGTGACGCTCGGCGAGGTGGAGCGAACGAAGGCCGACACTAAACGAACGATTGTGGTGGTCGGCGGAGGACCGGCGGGTATGGAAGCCGCCCGCGTGGCCGCGACCCGAGGCCATTCGGTCACACTCTTTGAGGCTTCACCGCGGGTGGGCGGCTCGCTTCGTTTTGCGGCGCTGGTCTACGAACCCAATCTTCGCCTGCTGCAATGGCTCACCCGCCAGATGGATCAGCTAGGCGTTGATGTCCGCACCAACACTCCCGCCACTATCGACGCGGTTCGGGCGCTCAACCCCGACGAACTCGTGATCGCGACCGGCGCAGCTCGGGAGCGGCCATCGATCCCCGGTGCGCACCAACGAATCGTGGTCGACGGCGACGATCTACGGGCCATTCTCACCGGCACCGGCGATGTGGCCGGCGCTCTGAAGAAGCTGCCGTTCTTCGCTCGGGTCGCCGCAACCGTCGGCCGCAAGCTCGGACTACTCAATGACCCCAAGCGCCTGGCCCAGCTCACCGAGTACTACATGCCCCTCGGTAAGCGAGTGGTGATTATCGGTGGCGGGCTCGTGGGCATCGAGCTGGCCGAGTTTCTTGTCGACCGCGACCGCGAGGTCGTTGTGCTCGAAGCCGGTGCCCATCTCGCCGAAGAGATGGCCCACCCTCGGCGCTGGCGAGTACTCACCGATCTCCGTGATCACGGCGCCCAGCTCTTTGCCAATGCCGACGTCACCGAAATTGGTAAGGGCAACGTGAGTTACACCCTCGGCGACGAAGACGACGGCCAGCTCGCCTCGATCGAGGCCGACACGGTCATCATCGCCACCGGCCTGATCGGTGACGAGACTGCCGCCAACCAGTTCCGGGCGGCCGGCTTCGAGCCGACCGTGATCGGCGATTGCTCCGGTATTGGCTACATCGAGGGTGCCATGAGCGACGGTTTCCACGCTGGCCTCGCCGTCGGTTAATCGCCCTCGGCTTCTGTGACGTCTCGCGTGCTCATATCGCACGCCAGACGTCACAGAATCGAGAACACTGCGGCGGAAAACATGAACGACCCGGCCTAGGCCGGGTCGGACTGGTGGTGGTCGGGCGGGGCGTCGATCCCCGGACCTACCGCTTTTCAGGCGGTCGCTCTGCCGACTGAGCTACCCGACCCCACAAACGGCCACCCAAAAGGGTGGCCGTGTGGCGGTCCTGACGGGATTTGAACCCGCGGCCTCCACCTTGACAGGGTGGCGATCACTCCAAACTGATCTACAGGACCAACCCGCCCGGCGAACCGGGCGAAGCACAAAATGTACGGCAGCAGCACCGCGATCACAACCCAGTTGCCGTGGTCTCTCCTCCTCGCGTGCGGCTAGTTTCCCGCTATGTCCTCTCCTCCAGAGCTGTGGTCCGTCGCCGCGGTGAACCTTCCGGTGCACGCCGACAATCCCGTCCACACCGTGGAGGGCGGGATCGCTGCTGGTTACAGAGGCGCGGTGGTTGCTGGCGTGACGGTCTACGGCTACATCACGCGGCCCATCGTGGAGGCCTGGGGTGCCGGCTGGCTTTCGCAGGGCCGCGCCCAGGTGGCCTTCAAATCGGCGACGCTCGCGGACGAGCAGCTCGATGTCGTGCCAATGCAGGAAGGCGACGGGTGGACGGTCGAAGCGCTCCATGCTGGCGAGGTGCGGGCCCGCGCTCGCGTCTTCCGCGGTCACGATGGTGTGGCCGATCCCGTCGGGGATCAGCTCGAGCCACTGGTCGAGGTCCTCAGTCCGAACTGGATCGACCAGCCCCGAGACTCCGGTGAGGACCTCGCGATCTACGAACGCGAGGAGATTGTTCACCCCGCGGTGTGGACGATGCTGGCCAATCGCGTGTTCACCACACAACTAGTCGACGGACCGTGGGTGCACACCCGAAGCGATGTGCGCCATCTCGGCCTGGCTCGACCGGGCGAGACGGCCGTGATCGAGTCGTGGGTCACGGATCGGTTCACGACCCGAGCTGGTGAACGAGTCGTGACCGATATTCGGATTGATGTCGACGGTCGACCGATTGCGGCGATCGAGCACGAAGCAATCGTGCGGCTCGCCGAACGCGCCTAGCGAGGAATCCTCACGTGGGCCGACGGATAGGCCTCTTCGAGCAGCGCGGCCCATTCCAGATCATGTAGTGGATCGCCCGGTGCGGTGGTGCTTCGACCGTTGGCGGCGAGGTCGGCCCGGAAGGTCGACACGATGTGTTCGATCGGCAGGTCCCGGCTCGCCCCTCGGGTGGCGGCCCGCTCGGCTTCATCGGCGAACACTTCGGCTTTCCATGAGATCGTGATGCGCACATCGGCCGCCGGGTGAGTGACGGACTCGCCCTGATCGTGGATCATCCAATCGCCGGAGGCGGCGTCGTGATCGCACATAGCGTCGAAACTCAGGCTGGCGAGCGGTGCCCCATCGCCGAGAGTGCCCACGCCATGGATGACCGACTCGTTGTCGGCCACGATTGCCACGTTGCCGAAGGGCGGGTGTTCGGCCTTCGCCTGTCCCTCAGGCCCGTCCGGCCAGTAGTAGAACGACCCCCCGGTGCCCGCGTAGAACCACGTCACCGCGGTGGCGAGCGTGACCCGCTCATCTTCGAACAGGCGAGAGTGCAGCATCCGCTGCAACAGCCACACCGGGCAGTTCCATCGGTCGGCCCCCCCGGAACACGGGGATGTCATTGTGGGGCACGAACGGAAATGGGGTGGGCGCCATGACGTTGACGTACACCGTGGTCGGTTCGACGATCGTCGAACCAGGGAACACCTGGCGAGCGGCCTCGATGAAGTGCGGGTTGTGCAAGATCGAGTCAACTCCGTCGACGTGGGAGTTGCCTTCGGTCGCGAGGTTCCGCCGGAACCATGGCGGCACAAACGTGACCGCGGGGGCGGCCGAGGTTTCGCGCTCTTCGTCGGTCTGCGCGGTCTTGGCGAGCGGTTCAAACGGACCGGCACGCTCGATCAGTGCGCGGATCGCTCCCGGATCATCAAACGCCGGCTCTAAACGGATTGCCTCAGACATACGAACGGTCACCTGTTCACTATTGCATCGGTGGCCCCAAAACGAGGACGGGCCCGCTCTGATGAGCGGACCCTGATACCGAAATGTGGTACCCCGTACGGGATTCGAACCCGTGTTACCGGCGTGAAAGGCCAGCGTCCTAGGCCACTGGACGAACGGGGCCCGACCGGCAAGCCGGTCAGCAGAGAAGGATAGAGGGTTGCGGCGGTGGTTACGCAGCATTCTTGCCGCAACGGAATAGTCACCCGCCGCGGACGGTTTCTGGTCCGTGTGTTATCACCCCGTTACGGCTCGCTCGCTATGGTCGCGAGCATGACCGACACCGCCCGTCTCTTCGCGGCCGGAGCCGCGGGATATGCGATCGGAAACTTTCCGTCGGCCGACCTCGCCGCTCGGGTTGCGGGGGCTGATCTCCGTTCTGAAGGCACCAGCAATCCGGGGGCAATGAACGCCAGTCATGTACTCGGCAAGAAGTGGGGACTCGCGGTGACGGCGATGGACATCGGCAAGGGAGCGCTCGCTGCTCGAGTTGGTGGGCGACTCGCCGGTCCGGCCGGCGCGAACCTAGCGTCGTCCGCCGCGGTGTCCGGGCATTGTTTCCCTTTTGGCCGCACTGGCGGAAAGGGCGTGGCCGCATCGATCGGTCAGGTGGTGGGCACGTTCCCGTCGTATCTCCCGGTTGACATCGGGGTTGCCATCGCTACGTCGGCGTTGCCGTTCTTCCGGCAACGCACCCGGGTGGCCACCATGGTCGCGAGTGCAACCTGGATCGGGTGCTCGCTGGCTTGGTGGCGGCGGGGCATGTCGAATCCTGGAGGGGTTACGCCAACCGTGTCGCTTCCACTTGCTGCGCTCGCCAGTTCGGCGTTGATTGCCCTCCGCTTCGCGACCGAGGTCGACAAGGTCGATGCGTTCAACGGCACAGCCGTTGCGAACACGGAGGCGGCCGCGTGATTCGCGTCATCACGGACTCCGCATCGCAGATGCCGACCACACTCGCGGCTCGCCTCGGTGTCGATGTCATTCCGGTGGTCGTCACCGTTGATGGTGTCGACTACCACGAGGGTGTGGATCTTACCGCCGACGAGTTCTGGCGCCGCTTCGAAGGTGGTGAACTTCCCGCAGTGGCCACGTCGCAGCCGAGCCCGGGCACGATAGCTGAGCACTATCGAGCAGCAGCGGCTGCCGGTGCGACCGAAATCGTGTCGGTCCATGTCGGTGCCGAACACTCGGGCACGCTCAATTCGGCGCGGGTTGCTGCCGCGGAGGTGGACATCCCCGTCCATCTCGTCGACTCCGGCACCGCGTCCTTTGGTGTGGCCTGCGCGGCTTGGGAGGCTGCAACCGTTGCGGCAGCCGGAGGGTCGGCGGCCGAAGCCATCGCCCGGGCCGAGGCAACCGCGGCTCAAACGGGAACGACCTTCGTCATTCAGGCGCTCGACTTCGCTCGACAGGGCGGGCGCTTTTCTGCGGTGCTCCCCGACGAGCACGACGGCGTCATGGTGATCGGCGGCATGGGCGGTGCCCTCGACGTCCTCAGTACGGGCACTTCGATTGACGAACTCTGTGATCAGATGGTGGCGCCGTTCCTGGAATCGGGTCGTGCGATCCGCGCCGGAGTGGCGCTGGCCGACCCGGCCACGTTGCCGTTCACCGAAGGCATCGAGCAGCGCCTGCGCGATGCGAGCGTGGCGGTCGACATTGTGCGTTATCGCGTCGGCCCCTCGATCGCCGCTCACACGGGGCCGGGCACGGCCGGTGGCTTCTGGTATCCGATCGCGGAGTGACACGGTCGTCGAACGTGCCTGTTCGATACTGGTCGGGTGAACAACGATTCTTCCTTCTCGATCGCGACTGAACCGCTCCCACCGTCAGTCCGAAAGCTCTGGCGTCTTTCCGCTTTGGCGAGCGGTGTTGTCCTCGCTGTCGGTTTCGTGGCTCTCGCCGTCGTCGTCGACAACACCTTGGTCTTTCCGTTGGGGATTGCGTTTGCCGCCGTGGTTGCTGCGGCGCGATTCCTGGTGGTCGACGCGCGCTACCGCCAATGGCGATGGGGGCTCGACGAACGATGGATTGAACGTCGAAGCGGCGTAGTCATCCGCACCACTCAGGTGGTGCCACGTTCACGAGTGCAAACCGTCACGACTCGGACCGGTCCGCTCGATCGTTGGCTCGGGCTTCGGTCCGTGACCGTGCACACCGCCGGCACGCACACGCCGAATCTGTCGATCCCACATCTTGATGACGCCACCGCGGAGCGGATCCGGACGGAGCTCGGTGGGTGACCGGTACAGCCGATGCCGATGCCGATGCCGAGATCGACTGGCGCCGGGCGCACCTGCTCACCACGATCGTTCTTGTGGCCACGATGGTGGCCAACAACCTCTTTCCCCTGCTGATCGCGCTCGGCGTTGGCGGCGGCATCGGGTTCGACTTGGTCGGTACCGCGATTGCCGCGTTCGTCGTGGGCGCGGGCGGACTCGGTTGGTACATGACTCGTTATGTCGTGACCGATGATGCCGTGAAGTATCGCAGCGGCGTGCTCAACCGGCAGGAGAAGTCGATTCCCCTCGACCGGATTCAGCAGGTGACGATCGCCCAAGCCGCCATTCCCCGAGTGTTTGGGTTGGCGTCGGTCCAAGTGTCGGAGGCCTCCGCCGACGGCGACATCGAGATCCAATATCTCGGCAAGTCCACGGCCGAAGTGCTGACCGCTCACCTCCGGTCGATCGCTGCAATGCGAGAAGATCAGATGACCGCGTTCGTGAACGAGGGCGAGGACGCCGCCGGTCAAACGTTGTCCGCACCGGCGCCCACGCCCGCAGCCACGATGCTCCACAAAGGGTCGCTGCGTGATCTGGTCATGCTTCAGCTAGCGGCGGTGGCACCGGCACTCGCTCTCGTGTTCACACCGCTCCTGATCGCGACGGCCCTCAGCACGGCCCGTACGGGCCTTCTCGTGCTGGCGTTGGCAGTGGCGCTCTTCGTTCTGTTCGTCGGCGCCACTGTCGGCTCGATGGTGATGCAGAACGGTGGGTTCCTTCTTCATCGCGGGCCCCGGTCGTTGACGATCAAAGCCGGCTTACTGTCGCGCCGCCAGGTTGAGGTGCGCCCTGATCGGATCCAGACGATCACCATTGCCTCGAGCCCGGTTGCCCGCTGGCTCGATCTGCATGAAATCCGGTTCGCGGCAGCGACGGGCAAGGCCGTGGCCGCGCAGAAGCAGCGACCACTTCTTTCGCCGGCCGCGCACACCAATGCGGTGTCGCTGATCGTGCAGGGAGCGGTCGACGTCGATCCCGGCCTTGATGTCGAGTTCGAGCCAGTGAGCCCGCTCACGACCCGGCGGGCACTCGTGCGGGCGACCCTGCTGTATCTCTTCATCGTGCTCCCGGCCAGCGTCGGCCTTTCGTTCGAGACCCCGCTGTGGGTCGCCATCGTGCCGTCGGTCGTCTACTGGCCGTTGACGGTCTGTTACGTCCGTGCTCGATACCGGCGTCTCGGTATCTCGATCGACGCTCAGCGCTTCGTCGCTCGCCGGGGTGTGCTGGTGCAACAGCTCACCCAGCTCCCGCTCATCAACGTGCAGTCGGCCTCCACGGCCGCCTCGTTCTTCCAGCGTCGTCTCGGTTTGGCCGACCTTGTGGTGTCGACGGCTGGCATTGGACCGGCCAACCATGTGCGGGTTGTGGACCTACCGGTGGCCCGGGCCGACGAGTTGCGCGCCGTGCTCGGGATCGCCGCGGCCGAATCCACATGGGAGCTCGAGGCGTCCTAGGTAACAAGGACCAAAAACGACCGATGGGCCGCCGGAGAAATCCGACGGCCCATCAGGCATTAACTATTTGAAGAAGACAATCAGTCGTCGTGACGCCGGATGGCTCGTGACGTTGTGATGAGTCCGAGATCAAGGAGCGCAAGCACACCAGCGGCGTGGAGAGCGGGTGCCTCATCGGAGCCGGTCACAGCGAGTTCCTGAGCGCCAGCAACCTGCGTGGCCACCGTGGTGGTGGGGGCAGCAGTGGTTGTGGGAGCAGCGGTGGTCGTCGTCGTCACAGGCATCGCCTTCGCCGTCAATGTCGAGGTCAGCCTGGCCGGTTTTCGCGTCGGCGGGGCAGTTGTCGTTGACGTTTTCCACGCCGTCTCCGTCGGCGTCTCCGGTACAGGCATCGCCCACACCGTCGTCGTCATCAGGCTCTGGCGGTGTGATCACGAAGCTCTGGGTAGAGATGATTTCGGTAGGGCTAGTCAGTAGAGCGACGTTGATGGCGCAATCGAAGTTGCCGCCCCACACGCACTGAGCGTTATTTTTGCCGATTTCTGTGCTCTTCCACTCGTAGTCGAAGTCGTAGTTCTCACCGTCTGTCGGGCCGAGCACGAAGAACAGCTGCGCTGTTCCGATTGCTTCGGCTCCGAAGCAGTTGCCGGCTCCTTCGTCCTCAAGGGCGATGAGCGTGCCGTCGGTCCTTGCGTTGCCGCTGCCGGTCACGGCCATGATGGGCGACCGTCGTAGCCGCCTGTTCCGTCGATGGCGATGCTGATGATGTCGCCGTCCTTGATGTCGGTCGTGGGCGAGGCTGTAGTGGACGGCGCACCGTTCGCGGAGCCGATCAGCAAAACGCTGAGCCCGAAGATGCTTGCGATTGCAAACGTAAGTGCGCGGACCCGGGTACTCCGGGTGTGGAATTTATTCATTGGTCTCCCCCCAATTCAACCGGCGCCGTTCGCCGTAGCTGTCCACAGTTTGTGGATCATCACGTAGAGCGGCGTCAATACCACATCTGGTGACAGCGGTGTAGTTTGGATCCGACGGGCGGTCGGAGCCGGACGGTGTTCAGCCGTCGTTTGCTTCCAGGCCGGGCATCGCGGCCCGAACGAGGAACTCAAGCAGCTCGCCAATCCACTCATAAAGAAATGTTGCGGGCCCCTCGGGAAGGTCGTGCGAGTCGAGATCGGCGCCATCGAGCGCGAGTCGCTCGCCGAGCACGAGGCGCATGTTGTTGAGGCTCTGCATCCACGCCGCAACTCCCGCGTCGTCGAGAACGGCGCCCGTCATCGTCTCCTCAACCACGTCGAGTAATTCGAGCCGACCTCGCAGCAGGTCGTCGTCGACCAACTCGCGATAACCCTGCTCGGCCTCTTCGTTGTCGGGGTGAGCCGGCGGCTTCAGACGACGCAGTGTGTCGTGTGAGTCGGCCATCAGAAGATGACGTAGATCGTCGATGAGATTCTCGAGGACTTCAACTTCGTACTCGCCCAGCGCCACCACGACGGCGTCGTCCTCGCGCTCGAACGGCAAGCCGCGGCTCACGAGTCGTGCTCCATCGTGGCCCAGAGTCCGTGCCCGTGAAGACGAAAGACATCCATCTCCGCCTTCTCCTTGGGCCCCGAAGTGACAACGGCTCGACCGTCGTTGTGCACCTCCATCATCAAACGGTGGGCTTTCTCCTCGGAGAACCCAAACAGGCTACGAAAGACGAAGGCCACGTACGACTGGAGATTGATGGGGTCGTCCCAAACCAGCACCTTCCATGGTCGCGACAAGTCGGTGACGTCGACGACTTCGGGCCGTTCGATCGTGGTCGGAGCGGTCATGGCAGTCTGGCCAGCACGGATTCGGGCATCGATGTCTGCCGGGTTTCGATCTCAAGGCGCACCAACGAGATCCAGGTCAACGTGGCGACGGCCACGTGGATACCGACGAGCAAGACCGGCACCCCGGCGAAGTATTGCCAGTAGCCGACGATGATCTGCGCGCCGACAAGCGACACCACAACCTGCGCCGCAGCGACCACCCGCACCCGGCCATGCTTTCGGGCGTAGAGAAGAACGCCGCCGAGGCCGAGCAGAAAGAGCAGACCGACCAGGCTGTGAATGCGAGTGACCTCGCGGAGAGCGAAGGGCAGCCGCTCGGCCACTTCGGCTTCGTCGCTGCCCGAGTGAGGTCCGCTGCCCGTCACGATCGTGCCGAGCACCAACACCACCGCGCCGGCAAGTAGAGCGATTCGCCCCGCGGGTCGGAGAATACGGGAGTGGGCTGCCGCCGCGTCCGTCTCGTCCGCCCACGCCGCCCCGGTGATCTGTTCGGGTTGCGCGGCCCGGTGCATCAGCACCGCCGCGTTCCACAACAGCACCATGGAGAGGAGGAAATGTCCCATCGTGAACCGTGGATCGAGATCGGTCCTCACAAGGAGGCCGCCAAGAATGATCTGCGCGAGCACACCGGCGACGAGACCCCACGACAGCCACACCAGGTCTGTGCGATGCGGCACTCGCCGAAGCGATCCGAGCACCGCGGCGATCACGGCAATGGTGACAACACCGGTGAACATCCGATTACCGAACTCAATCGCGGGGTGAAACGACAGATCGGAAACGAACTGGTCCTCTTCGCAGTTCGGCCAGTCGGTGCAGCCGAGACCCGAACCAGTGAGGCGGACAGCGGCCCCAGTGATGACGATGATGGTCAACGACCACAGTGCTGCTCGGGTGAGGGAGAGGTATCGGGCCGGACTCACAAGGAAAGGCTACGGCCCCAGTGGGCGGTCTTGCCTCGGCGGCCTTACCATTGTGCTCCGTGACCGCCCCCGCCCCCACAAAGCAGCGTCCGCGCCCCCTCGCCTTCATCGCGTTGACCAAGCCGCGCATCATTGAGCTGCTACTGATCCTCACTGTGCCCACGATGGTGGTCGCCGAGGGCGGCGTTCCCAGTCTGTGGCTCATGGTTGCCACTGTGGTCGGCGGCACGCTCGCGGCTGGCGGTGCCAACACGTTCAACATGTACATCGATCGCGACATCGATCGTCTCATGGAACGTACCAAGGGCCGCCCGCTGGTTACCGGCGAAGTCACGCCCCGTGAAGCGCTGATCTTCGCCTTCGCCGTCGAGATCATTTCCTTCGTTTGGTTATGGGGTTTCGTCAACCTGCTCTCGGCCGTGCTTGCCGTTTCCGCCACCCTGTTCTACGTGTTCGTCTACACGATGTGGTTGAAGCGCACGTCCTCCAGCAACATCGTTATCGGTGGAGCGGCGGGTGCCGTGCCCGTCCTTGTCGGCTGGTCCGCGGTCACCAACGGGCTCGACTGGCCGCCCGTCATCCTCTTCGCCATCATCTTTGTTTGGACCCCTCCCCACTTCTGGGCACTGGCCATCCGTTACAAGGACGACTATCAAGCGGCCGATGTACCGATGCTGCCGGCCGTTGCTTCGCTGAAGACCACCGCCACTCGAATCGTCCTGTACACCATCGTTTTGTGGGTGCTCACGCTGGTGTTTGGCCCGGTCGCCAACATGGGCATCACATACTACGTGGCGGCAATCGTGCTGGGTGCGGTGTTTACCGGCCTCGCGGTGCAGGTATTTCGTCGCCCCGAACCGGCCCTGGCCATGCGTCTCTTTGGGTGGTCAATCACCTATGTGACCCTGCTGTTTGGGGCAATGGCGGCCGACGAAATCATCCGGAACGGGTTCTGAGAGGTCGACGGATGAAAAATCTGCCGAAATTCCTCTGCCGCCCGGTTTACAACCGGGGCCGCGCGGCCCTGTAGGCTGCCGTCTCGGTACTGCACCTCGGGTGTCGTCGCGTGCCGCGGCGGTGATCGAAGTGCGCCAACGAACGAAGCAACAGTTTGCGCCCCTGCTGTCGGGCGCATCTGTCGGAGGACACCTGCAACCATGACGATGACCGACACACCGCCGGCCACTGACACTGCCTCGGCGGCTCCCTCGCCCGCGGCGACTGGGCTCTACGACGCGCTCACCACCACGGACCACAAGGCCATCGGCCGCATGTGGATGAAATCCGGCGCGCTTCTCCTGATTGGTGCGGTTGTTCTTGGCGTGCTCGTCGGATTCGAACGCCTCGATGCCGACACGGTCGACATCTTCGGTGGCGACAACGCCTTCATGCAGATGTGGGCCCTCTACCGTATCGGCCTCGCCCTCCTCGTAGCGATGCCGCTGTTCATTGGTCTGGCCACAGTGGTCGTGCCGATGCAAGTCGGTTCCACCAACATTGCCTTCCCTCGTGCCGCGCTGGCCGCCGTTTGGGGCTTCGTCCTCGGCGCCGGCATCATGCTCGCCTCGGTATTCGCCGGTGGCGGCTGGGGTGCACTCGACCGGGCAACCGGCGACGAACGTGACGCGATTGCCCTCACCCTCGCGGGTATGGGAATGGTCATCATCTCCCTCCTGCTCGCCTCGGTGTGTATTGCCACCACGGTGGTGTCGTTGCGAGTCAAGGGCATGACCTTGATGCGCACGCCATTGTTTGCCTGGTCGATGCTGGTTGCCACGGCGGTCTGGCTCCTCACCCTTCCGGTGCTGTTGGCCAACCTCCTGGTCGCCTACGTCGACCTTCACAACGGCCCTGGCGCGTTCGGTGGCGGCCTCAACGGCGACACCTCCATCTGGGCGCAGGTTGCTTGGTTGGTCGAACAGCCGCAGGTCTACGCCTTCGCCATTCCGGCCCTCGGCATTCTGGGTTCCGTTGCCCCCGTGGCAGCCGGCGTGAAGGCCTCCCGCCACGGCCTCTCGATGGCGATGATCGGTCTCTTCGGTCTGGTGTCATTTGGCGCCTGGAGCCAGCCCTACTTCCAGTTCGACCTTGCGGCTGACGTTCAGTACGACCAGAAGTTCATCTTCATCGTCTTCGGAATCGCCGCGATCATCCCGGTGCTCGTCTTCATCGGTGGCATCGGCGGCGCTCTCCTTCGTGGTCGCAACAACATCTCGGGCCTCCCGGCTGCGCACTTGCTCGGTGCCCTCGGTGGCGTCTTGATCGTCGCACTCGGCGTCGTCGCCGGCGTTGCCCGTGTGATCGAGCCGCTCGAACTCGGCGCCGTCGTCACTCAGACCGGTGTCATGGGCACCATCGCCATCTCTGGCGTAATGAACCTCGTGCTCATTGGTGCGATTGCCTCCGCAATCGGCGGATTCTGGTTCTGGGCCTCGAAGATCGGTGGCCACGAACTTCCTCCGATGATGGGCCGCATGGTGGCCCTCAGTCTTCTCGGTGGTGCGTTGCTACTCGGTGGTGGGCAGGTGGCCAACGGCTTCCTCGACACCCCCAATAGCCCGCTCGGCGTGGTCACCGAGGATGCTGCCGATGCGCTCAACATCGTGTCGCTGATCGGAATGATTCTGGTCGGACTCGGCGCCCTCGGCCTCGTGGCCGCACTCGCCAAGGCCATGCGCTCTGGCGAGCCCGGTTCGGACAACCCCTGGAACGGTCAGACCCTCGAATGGTCTACCGTCGGCGGTTCGTTCACCGAAGCGCCCGCTCGAGTCACCTCTGAAACCCCGCTGCTTGATGCCTCAGATGCTCCCTCCGACGAGGGAGAGGAGTCCTAAATGACTGCGCCTACTACTGGCCTGCCATCCGCGGAGGTCACCCGACCCCGCACCGTGCTTGTCGGCACGATGTTTGCGTCGGCCGCCTCGTTCATGGCTTTCGTCGGCGTCATCATCGTCTACATCAGCGAACGTGGCTCCGCCCGGACCGCTGGCACCGAGTGGTTCCCATCCGGTGTGGTCGAACTCGGCCCCTCAGGCTTCATCTTCGCCACGCTCATCTTGTCGTCTGTCACCGTCCAGTGGGCAGTGCAGGCAATCAACAACGACGACCGCAAGAACGCCATCGTCGCCCTGGCCCTCTCCGGTCTGTTCGGCGCGGCGGTGTTCAACCAGATGTGGTTCATTATCAACGACACGGGTTTTGGGCTCAACGGTTCCACCGCTGAGTTCATGTTCTTCGTCGTCAACGGCACCTTCGCAGCGTTCCTTATCGCTGCGACGGTGTTCATTGTTCTGACCTTCCTTCGGGCCTTGGTCGGGCAATTCGGTCCTCGCAAGGCCGATTCCGTCGCTGCTGCGGCGTTCTACTGGAACACAGTCGTCGCCATGTGGGCGATCGCCTGGTACGTCATCTACGTCACGAAGTAGGGATCAAGTGTTCACCTCGGGCTTCAAATTCTTCTTTGGTATCGGCGTCGCCCTCGCGACTGCTGGCGTCCTCTATGGCTACACCTCTGGTGGAAACCACGTCGGACCGATCAGCCTCGGCTGGAAGGGCGGCGTTGGCGAACATGTCGGCTATGGCGTTCTCGTCGGGCTTGGCGTCAGTGCCATCGGCATTGCTCTCACGCTGATCACCTTCCGCGACGCGGATCCGGCCGATCAGGCCGACTACATGGGTGTCGACGACATCGCCCCCACCCTGCCGGTCACGCCGAGCCACTGGCCGATCATCGGCGCTTTCGCCGTTGCCACCATGGCGGTTGGCCTCGTTCTTAATACGGCGATATTCATCGCTGGCCTTGTGGCTGCGGGTCTTGTCTCCTTCTCATGGACGATGGACGCCTGGGCCGACCGGGCCACCGGTGATCCCGAAGCCAACCGGGCGCTGCGCAATCGCATCATGGCGCCGATCGAGATTCCCGCCGCTGGTGGTGCGGCCGTCGCCGTTGGCGTTTTGGCGATCTCCCGAGTCCTACTCAATGCGTCAAAGCTTGGCGCCGTGGTTGTCGCCGGCGTCGTCGCCGTGGTCATTCTCGGAATTGCGATCCTCGCGGCCAACGAGTCGCTCAAGATCGGCAAGAACGCCGTGGCCGGCCTTGCGGTAGTTGTTGCCGTTGCCGTTCTTGGCGGTGGTATCTGGGCCGCCGTCGATGGCGAGCGCGAATTCCACGAACACGAAGTGCACGGTGTAACCGACGAGTCGCAGAGTGACGAGACCGAAGTTCACGACGAAGACGGCGATGCCGACGAATCCCACGCCGAAGATGGCGACGAAAACGATGCCGAACACACTGACGGAGACAACGACGGTGAGTGACATGTTCAAGATCCGCGGCCGCCTGCCGGGCGTCGGACTTCTTCTTCTCTTTGGTTTGCTCGCCGCTGGTTGTGCCAGCGATGCTGAGCTCGACACCCTTGATCCGCAGAGCGAGGTCGCCGAGACCATCTGGAACCTCGCCTTTCCGGTCTTCATCCTTGCCGGTGTGGTCCTAGTTCTGATCTGTGGTGCGGTGCTCTACCTCGCCTTGAAGCACGGTGTTCGCACCTACGAGGGCGACGACGAGTTCCCGGAGCAGATCTCCCACAACAACTCGTTGGAGATCGCCTGGACCATCGTTCCGGCGCTCATCATGGCGGCGATCGGCGTCTTCACGATCATCACCCACATCGACATCAACGGCACCGACGACAACTCGATCACCATCGATGTTGCCGGCGAGTCGGTCGAATGGGAGCCGACCATCGTGGTTGTTGGCCAGCAGTGGTGGTGGGAATATCGCTACTACCTCGACGGCTCACAGATCGAGACAGCGGATCTCGGCGATCCCCGTGATCTCCCGCCGGCCGACATTGTCACCTCGGGCCAGTTCGCGTTCCCGACTGGCACCGAAGTCGAGTTGATCATCACCTCGCGTGACGTCATCCACTCACACAAGATCCCGGCCCTCAACGGCACCCGAGATGCAGTGCCCGGGCGCTACACCCCGTGGAAGATCGAAGCCAACGGACCCGGCGTCTACTTCGGTCAATGCTCGGAATTTTGTGGTCTGTCGCACAGCCGCATGCGTATGCAGGCCGTGGCCATGACTGATGACGACTTCCAGGCATGGATCGACATGCAGATGTCCGACGCCACCTTCGACGAGAGCCTGCAGGGTTACGTCGATGCGTATCGCGAAACCGGTGTCGGCAGTGTCGACGACGTTGAGAATGACGCGCTCCGCGGCCTCGACGTGTTCACCACCCAGTGCGCTTCTTGCCACCTCGTTGGTGGTCTCAACGATCTCGTCAACGGTGAGACCTACGACGGCGCCGACACACTCGCCGGCTCCGCTCCGAATCTCACGCACTTGGCGAATAACACCACGTTCGCTGGTGGCCTCTTCAATCTCTATAACAACGAAGACGGCTCGCTCAACCGCGACGACCTGGCGGCCTGGATCCGCGACCCGAACGCAGTCAAAGCCAACCGGGCCAACGACCTTCCCGACGGTGTCCTGCCGAGGGGCATGCCCGCCCACAACCTTTCTGAACGACAGATCAATGACGTGATTGCCTTCCTCGAGACATTGGGCCCCCGCCCAACCGATGAACGTATTGCGGCCACGGAGGTGGAGTGACATGGCGATCACCGAAGAACCACTCGCCCTTGCGTCGGGTGGCGCATCCAATGTCGAGCGCCCGCTTGGCGCGCTGACCCGCCCGAAGGGCGGCAACGGCTGGCGAGACTGGCTCAGCACGGTCGATCACAAGAAGATCGGCATCATGTACGGCGTTGCCGCGATGTTCTTCTTCGTGGTGGGTGGCGTTGAAGCATTGCTGATTCGAGTGCAGCTCGCCGCTCCGGAAGGCCAGGTCCTCAGCGCTGAGGTGTACAACCAGGTCTTCACGATGCACGGCGTCACCATGGTGTTCCTGTTCATCATGCCGCTCGCGGCGGCGTTCGCGAATTATCTGATCCCGCTCCAGATCGGCGCTCGAGACGTGGCCTTCCCCCGTCTCAACGCCCTCAGCTTCTGGGTCTGGATCTCCGGTGCGGTCTTCCTCAACAGCTCCTGGATCGTTGGCGGCGGCGGCGCTGACTGTGGTTGGTTCTGCTACTCGCCGAACTCCGGCCTTGCGTTCTCCCCGAGCCATGGCGTCGACTTCTACGCCCTGGGACTGCAGATCGCTGGCATTGCCTCTCTGGTCTCTGCGATCAACCTGATTGTCACGGTCCTCAACATGCGGGCGCCGGGAATGTCGCTGTTCCGCATGCCGGTCCTCACGTGGATGTTGCTCGTCACGCAGTTCCTGCTCCTGTTCGCCATCCCGGTGATCACGGTGGCGCTGTTCCTGCTGATGTTCGACCGCCTCTTCGATGCGCAGTTCTTTAATCCGGAAACGGGCGGTGATCCACTTCTGTGGCAGCACTTGTTCTGGATATTCGGGCATCCCGAGGTGTACATAATTATCTTGCCGGCCTTCGGCGTGATCTCAGAGATCATTCCCACGTTCAGCCGCAAGCCTCTCTTTGGCTACTCGTTCATGGTGTTCTCGGGCATCGCGATCGGCTTCATGGGCTGGGGCGTGTGGGCGCACCACATGTTTGTGTCCGGTATTGGTCCGTTCTCTGTCGCCGCCTTCTCACTGTCGACGATGTTCATTGCGGTCCCGACCGGCGTGAAGATCCTCAATTGGCTCGCCACGATGTGGGGCGGCAAGTTGCGCTTCACCACGGCGATGCTGTTCTCGGTCGGCACCGTGGCGATGTTCACCATCGGTGGTCTCTCGGGTGTCACCCACTCGCTGGCTCCCGCCGACACGCAGCAGACCGACACCTACTACATCGTGGCGCACTTCCACTATGTGATCTTCGGTGGCGGTGTCCTTGGTCTTATGGGCGGCCTCTACTTCTGGTGGCCCAAGGTCTTCGGGCACATGCTCAACGAAACATTGGGCAAGGTCCACTTCTGGGTCATGCTCATTGGTTTCAACCTCACGTTCGGCCCAATGCACATACTCGGCCTGCAGGGGATGAGTCGTCGTATCGACACCTACTCGCCCGGCTTCGGTTTCGAGTTCTGGAACATGGTTGCCACGATTGGTTCGTTTACCATCGCCCTCTCGGTGCTGGTCTTCTTCTTCAACGTGTGGAAGTCACGCCGTGATGCCCCGAACTTGCCGGCCCCGGGCCCCGACCCGTGGGACGCCCGCAGTCTCGAGTGGATGATCCCTTCACCCACACCGGAGCACAATTTCGACACCGTGCCGACGGTCGAAGGACTCGACGAGTGGTGGCACCGCAAATACGGCTACGACGAAGACAAGCGTGTCGTCCGGATTGCGACCATCGAAGAAGCCGCCCAAGACGGCTCGGCCCAGGGTGTGCATCTCCCGGCGCCGTCGTTCTGGCCGCTCGTGCTCGCCCTCGGTCTGCCGATCATTGGTTACGGCCTGATCTTCAACCTCTGGCTCTGTGTCGTTGGTGGCGCCCTTGCCGGGCTTGCCGTCTACTCGTGGGCCCTCGAGCCGGTCGACGACCCCGATGCCGACCACGGCCACGACGATCATCACGATGATAGCGACGGCGACGGCGACGGCGCCGAAGGAGGGGAGTGAGCATGTCCACGGCAACCGTTGAGTCTCACGACACGCCCACAGATCACAACGACCACGGCACGTCCACCGGCATCTCCAACACCAAGTTGGCGATGTGGACATTCCTCGGTTCGGAATGCCTGCTATTCGGTGGCTTGATCTCCACCTACCTGCTCTACAAGACCCGTCGTGGTCCCGGGCCGGACAACACGGCGATCCCTACCGACATCTTCGACATCCCGTTCACCTCGGTGAGTTCGTTTGTTCTTCTGATGAGTTCGCTCACCATGGTGTTGGCGTTGTCGGCGCTCACCCGCGGCGACAACCCGGCCACTCGCGCCTGGCTTCTCGCTACCGCGATGCTCGGTGGTGTGTTCATCGGTGGCCAAGTCTACGAGTTCACCTCGTTCCTTCGCGAGGGCGTGGGCTTCACCCACAACCCGGCGAGCTCGGCGTTCTACACGCTCACCGGCTTCCATGGCGTCCACGTGAGCCTCGGTATCGTCATGCTGATGTCGCTGTTCGTGGCATCGAAACAGGGCAAACTGACCCCGAAACACACGGAGACAGTGGAGATCGTTGGTCTCTATTGGCACTTCGTAGACGTGGTGTGGATATTCATCTTCACCGTCATCTACCTGATCCCCGTCGAGTAAGCGGAGACTGCACATGACTGAAACTGTCACCACCGAGGCCGACGACGAGGCCGAAGCCCACGACCATCCGTCTGACTGGTCGTACATCAAGATTGCGCTGATTCTTGCGGCCATCACCGGGGTCGAGGTGTCCACCTACTTCGAGTCGGCGATTCCGCTCTTTGAGAACAACAGTGTGGTCATTGCCAGCCTGATGTTCATGATGGTCGTGAAGTTCTGGATGGTTGCGGCGTACTTCATGCACTTAAAGCAGGACAACACCATGTTCACCCGGATGTTTGTTGGTGGCCTGCTTCTTGCAACCGGCGTCTACTGCATTGCGTTGAGCACCTTCCAGTTCTGGGCATAGCTCCGTGACGGCGCCCCTCCTCGCCGTCAATGCGTGGGCCTTCGAAGCCCACCCAGAAGTTTGGCTGCTCATCGGTGGCATCGTCGCCCTTGGGATCTATGCCACGCGCCAGATCGGCCCCCTTGTAGTGCCCGAAGGCGAACCGGTTGTCACCACCTCGCAGAAGCGGTTCTTTGCCGTCGGAGTGCTCCTGCTCTGGATCGCCGCCGACTATCCGATGCACGATATTGCCGAGGAGTTCCTCTACTCGGTACACATGTTCCAGCATCTGCTGATCGCGTTCATCGTGCCACCGTTGTTGCTGCTGGCGATGCCCGAGTGGCTGGCTCGTTTGCTGGTGCTCGACGGCGGCGGCGTGTCCCGCGTGCTTCGCGTCATGACGAAGCCGGTTGTGGCGGGCGTCGTCTTCAATCTGTTCCAGGTGCTCACCCACTGGGGCGCGGTGGTCAACCTCAGCTCTGAAAATGGATCGTTCCACTATCTGATCCACCTCGGTGTCTTCTTCTCTGCACTGCTGATGTGGTTCCCGGTCCTGGGCCCACTCAAGGAAGTGCATCTCAGTGAGCCCGCCAAGTTGATCTATCTTTTCTTGATGTCGATCGTCCCGACGGTGCCGGCCGGCTGGCTCACCTTTGCCGAGGGTGTGGTCTACGAGGCCTACGACACCGACACCAATCTCTGGGGCCTCAGTCCCACCGACGATCAGCAGCTTGCGGGGGCCATCATGAAGGTCGTCGGCGGCTTCTACCTCTGGATCCTGATCGCCATTCGTTTCTTCCGTTACGCCGCCGGAGAGCGCGCGGCCGACGACGCCGCCCGCCACGCCCGCGGCACCTCCTCTCGCACTCGAAACTGAGCCGCATGCGGGGCCACTGAACGGGTACCGTCAAGGTCATGCTCGACATCAAGCTGATTCGCAATGATCCGGAGGCTGTGAAAGCGGCCATCGCGCGTCGTGGCGAGTCCGCCTCCGCTATCGATCAAGTGCTGGTACTCGACACCCGCATGCGCGCCATCGGCACCGAACGCGACGACATTCGGGCCGAGGTGAAGCAGATCTCCAAGCAGGTTGGCGCACTCCACAAAGAGGGCAAAGGCGACGAAGCCGCCGAACTGCAGACCAAGAGCCGTGATCTAGGCGAGCGCGAGAAGGCCATCAGTGAAGAGGCCGACGAGCTGCAGGGCAGCATCCGCTCGCTGCTGCTCAACGTCTCCAATATGCCGTCACCGGAAGCGCCCGACGGGCTCACCGAAGACGACAACGTCGAAGTGCGGGTCACCAACTTTGACCCGGCCAGCTATGGCGATCATCAGAAGGTGCCGCACTGGGAGATTGCCGAACAACTCGGCATTCTCGATGTCGACCGCGCCGTGCGTATGTCTGGCTCGATGTTCGTGTTGTATCGCGGCGCCGGAGCACGTCTCCTACGCGCCCTCATCAATTACGGCCTCGACCGCAATCGTGATGCCTTCGAAGAGGTACGTCCGCCCACGGTTGTCAAGACCGAGACCATGATCGGTACGGGCCACCTGCCCAAGTTCTCCGACGACGCTTACCACCTCGAGCGCGACGACCTCTGGGCCATCCCCACCGCCGAAGTGCCGCTCACCTCCATGGTGGCGGGCGAAATTCTCGACGAGGTCGACCTGCCTCTCCGTCTCATGGCCCACACTTCCTGCTTCCGCCGCGAAGCCGGATCCGCGGGCCGCGACACGCGCGGGCTGCTTCGTGTGCACGAGTTCGACAAGGTCGAGCTCTACTCCTTCTGCACGCCCGACCAGGCCCAAGGCATGCACATGGAGATACTCGGCCGGGCTGAGAGCGCCATTGCCGATCTTGGCCTCGCTCATCGTGTGCTCGACCTCGCGTGTGGCGACATCAGCGGGGCCGGTGCCCGTACCTACGACATTGAGGTCTTCGCGCCCGGTGCCGATCGCTGGCTCGAGGTCAGCTCCGTCTCCTGGTGCACCGACTATCAGGCCCGCCGCGCCAACGTTCGATTCCGGCCCACCGAGGGCAAGGGCACCGAGTTCGTCCACAGTCTCAACGGCTCTGGTCTCGCCGTACCTCGCGTCTGGGCGGCCATCATCGAGACCTACCGTCAGCCCGACGGCTCGGTTCGTATGCCTGAGGTGCTTTTGCCCTACCTCGGCGACATGACCGAGATTCCCGCCCCGGCGTAGCATGACCGGGATCGTTCGTTATCTCGATCCGGTCCGGCCGGCGAGCATTCCGAACCCCAAACACAGCGATCATCCCATGCGGCGGGTCACCGACGAGATGGCCAGCGGCGCTTCCTTCACCACGGAACATGCTGGCATCGTTCAGGCGCTCTTTGACGAGATCGCACCCGGCTGGCATACCCACGACACCCCCGACCGGCTGGTTGCGCTTGTCGACGTGATGGAACGAGCAAACCTTCCGGCGGGTGTAACGGTCGAGCTTGGAGCTGGCACCGGAATCGGCACGAAGGTCATCTCTCGCTTCCGCTATCTCGACGCCGCCATCGATCTGTCGGCCGGAATGTTGGCCGAGGGCCCTCGCGGTTTGGCACCATGGATACGTGGTGATGCCAGCCAACTTCCCCTCGCTGACCGCAGCGTCGACGTGCTGATCCTCATGAACATGTTGCTCTTCCCCGCCGAGATCGAGCGGGTGCTCGCCGCAAGCGGTGCCCTGGTCTGGGTGAACACGGTCGGCGAAGCCACCCCGATTCATCTCTCGGCCGAGGCTGTGATTGATGCCCTGCCCGGCCATTGGGAAGCCGATGCGTCCCGGGCCGGCGACGGCATCTGGTGCGTGGCTCGACGGTCGACCTGACTATCCGAGTTGGAGGCCTACCCAGGCGGCCGCCACGCCACCGATGATGCTGGTGGCCGCATAGGCCCATGCCTGGCCCGGGGCCTCGTCGTAGACATCAACAATCTCGAGGACCATCGTCGAGAAGGTCGTGAGCGAACCAATGGCGGCGACGTGCACCACGGTGGCCGCTGCTCCGTCGGCACCGATCGCGATTCCGAGTAAGAACGAGCCGACAAGGTTCACCGCGGCGGTTCCTGCCGCTCGGCCCAGGCTGGCGGCAGCCTGCCATCGAAGCATCGTGCCCGCGGCCGCAGTGAGACAGAACACGACGATGATCACTTTGTTCGGATCCCGGCGGCCGCGCGACCGATCAACCGTCCGACGAACATAGCGCCGATGCCGAGGGCCAGCCCAGAGGTGAGCACACCACCGGCCGACAACCAATGGCCATCGTCCATCCGTTCGGCGATGGCAACGGAGAACGTCGAGAAGGTCGTGAAGGCGCCGCAGAAACCGACACCGAGCCACAGGCTGTGCTCGCCGCGGTCTCGCCCCGCGCTGAGCGCGACGGCGCCGAGAACGATGCAACCGACTGAGTTCACGATGACAAGCGCGATCGTTGGCCGATCGATGAGCGAGAAGACCAGCCAGCGACCGGCCGCGCCTGCGATTCCGCCAGCCACGACGGCAAATGGCTTCGGTACAACCACGGCCGCACCGTAGGCTGCGCGCATGGACCTCGCAGCGATGCGCGAACAGTACGGCCTCGCCGGACTCGACGAGTCGGACCTCGCGCCCACCCCAATGGAGCAGTTTCAGGACTGGTTCACGTCATGGGCCGAGACCGACCCGTTCGACGCGAACCAGGCGACGGTGGCCACCGTCGATGCCGAGGGATGGCCGAGTTCGCGGGCGGTTCTTGTGAAAGGCGCCGACGAGCGCGGCTTTGTTTTTTATACGAACCGAAACTCGGCGAAGGGCGCGGCGATTGAGTCGAACCATCGCGCCGCGCTCACCTTTGTCTGGCGCGAGATCGAACGACAGATTCGAGTGGTCGGCGACGTCGAACATCTTCCCGACGAGGAGTCCGACGTCTACTTCGCATCGCGACCTCGAGGCGCACAGATCGGCGCGTGGGCGAGCGCTCAGTCCGACGTTCTCGCGAATCGCAGCGAGCTGGAATCGAAACAAGCCGCGACAGAGGATCGGTTCCCCGCAGAGATTCCTCGCCCGCCGCACTGGGGTGGTTATCTCATACGGCCGCGTTCTGTGGAGTTCTGGCAGGGGCGCCCCAATCGACTGCATGACCGACTTCGTTATCGGCGAACGGCTGACCAGTGGCTGGTCGAACGTCTCGCTCCGTGAGGTCGCTTATGTGCGCCCCGCCGGAACCGAAGGACTAACCATGACCACCAAGCGCTGCTTCCGCTCCCCCTTGTCTTCGCTCTCTTCGGCGCAAGCTGCAGCGACGACGCCGACCCATCGGGCGATATCGTCGTCGTCGATCCGGACGACTGTGGTCAGGGACAAGCCTTCCCCGACGATCCGGAATTCCGGATCGCAATCTGTCGACCGTTCATGGCAATGGTCGAACTGATCGGAACTGACGCCGTGATTCAGCCCGAGTGGACCACTCGGATCACCGAGGCGATTCTCGGCGTCAGTGACGATCGGGCCGCTTCGATGGCGGTGCTCGAGTCCGTGCTGGCGGAGATTGAGGCGGCGGCGCCCTAATCGGGCGAGTTGGTCGACCAGCTCAATACGGCCTCGCTGAGCACGCCGATCAATTGGTCGACCTGCGGTGCTCGTCCGGTGCCCAGCCAGTCGGACCATTCCGACTCTTCGCGATTCCATCGAGTGGTTGGCGGAAGCTCGATCTGGACGCCCGCGTCGGTCGGCAGGTTCACCGGATTGTCGGGATGTTGCCCACGGAGTCCGGTGGGTATCTCGTCGATATTGTCGATGATGCCGAACCGTTCGTCGATGCCGCCCCGAAGCTGCGCGCCGACGTGGCCCGCAAGTTTACGATTGCGGCCACCGAGAAGCAGGTCCCAGAATCGGTCTTCGCGGCCGTAGCCATGGATCGCGATGACAACATCGACATGGTCGATGAAGCCCGCGAGGGCGGGGGAATGGGCGGGATCAAACGCGGTCGACGGTATGTGTTTCCGTAGGGGCGGCGCCTGCACCACGGCGTAGAGCGAGCTCCCGGTGCGCTCCGCGACCTCGGTGGCGATGACATCGGTGCAGCGCTCAAGGTTGCCGCCATGAAACGCCATGATTCCGAAAGAACTGCGAAGTTCGCAGATCTCGGTGACCTCAGGCCGCGCTAACAACTCCCGTAACATGCTGCGGACGATACCGACTCACGCGCCGCACCGCGATCGAACCGACAAGGGCGATGAAGAGGATCTCCAGCGGCACGCCGTAACGAAGCGGGTCGGTGAACCAGTGGGCAACACGTAGGGGCCAGCCAAAGATGAACCGGGCGAGCGGCAACAGAACGAAGTCGTCGCTGTTGTAGATCTCAACCGCGATCAACGTGGTGAGGTAGGCAAGGGTGACGCCGAGCCGCTTCGCCTGATCGGTGACGTCATCGCGCCACGCCACCAACAAGACGCCGAGGATGCCCAAGAGAGAAAGCAGCCCGATGCGTTCGGTGGTGGTTGTTTCGATCCAGTTGGTGGTAGCCCCCTGGAACTCTTCGACCTGGTCGACCAACAGATTGCCAGCGGTGAAGTCGTTCGCGATTATCACTCGATAATCCCAGATCCCGAAGTCGATCATGTAGACGCCGACGAGCACGAGGAGGCCCCCGGAGATCCGACCGATGTAGGGAAGCAGCTTGCGCATGCTGACGGCCACGTTGGACTTGGCCAAGGCGAGGCTCATCGTGAGGAACGTGATGATGAGCCCCATGCCGATCGCATAGGCGAGGAAGTTGCCGCTGCCTTTAGCGAACCCGTCTTTCGTAAACGAGTCGCTGATGTTCAGTACGAAGATGCCCACGGTGCATGACAGCGAAACCACGGCGTAGCTGACACCGAACATGAAGACCGAGCCGAGATCTCGGCTGCCGGTGCCCTTGTTCATTTT